>Ga0255432_1043_pt1 | contig 24246 bp, 30 predicted proteins | sample ANMaggSeSYBR02I6_FD_182656 | JGI IMG/M metagenome (GOLD analysis project Ga0255432, IMG submission 182656) | Sediment cell enrichment communities from methane seep in Santa Monica Basin, California, United Staets - ANME aggregate JGI... | ecosystem: Environmental > Aquatic > Marine > Cold seeps >...
AAAAACTATAAACAGTATGGTAAACATATCTGTTATAGACACTGGTATTGGGATAATGTCTGATGATATTCCAAAATTATTTGCACCATTTGTAAGGCTTGGATCATCCCTTTCCGCAAAAACACAGGGAACAGGGCTTGGTCTATATTTGACAAAAAAACTCACATAGGATGTACTTGGAGGCACAGTAGAAGTAACATCTGAGTATGGTACTGGCAGTACATTTACCATAAACATTCCAGTTAAACTGGAAAAACATGACACGGAGGCTGAATCAAAATGAAGCGGGTGCTTGCAGTTGAAGATAATGAAAATAATATGAAACAAATCTGTTTACTATTAAAAAAACATGGGTACGAACCAATTAAAGCTTTTTCCAGGGAGGAAGGCGTAGAAAAAACAATAGCGGAGAGGCTGGATTTAATATTGATGGATATCCAGCTTCCGGATATCAATGGAATAGAGGCTGTAAAACGCATTCGTATGGTGGATGACATGCAGGAAATCCCGATCATTGCCATAACTTCATATGCCATGGCAGGTGACAGGGAAAAGATACTTGATGTGGGGTTTGACAGGTACTTTTAAAAACCTATTGATCCACTGACTATTGTAGAAAAAATTGAAAAAATTGAAAAACTGAGGAACAATGACAATACTGGTAGTTGATGACAGGAAGACAGACAGGAAATTGGTTTCGACAATTCTTATATCCAATGGATATGAGGTGGCTGAAGCTGTGAGTGGTATTGATGCACTAAAGTATTTAAGAAAATCAAAACCAGACATGATAATATCAGATATTATGATGCCTGAGATGGACGGTTTCACACTGCTGCGTGAAATAAAAAAAAGTGGGTACTTGAGTAATATTCCATTTATTTTCTACACTGCACATTATGTAAGCGAAAAGGACAAAGAACTTGCAGCTTCCCTGGGTGCATCACGGTTCATGATCAAGCCAACAGAGCCCAGGGACCTGCTCCATGAAATTAGAACCACCCTCAAAGAATATGAGATCGGGGTGACAGCACCTGTAAATCCCCTTATAAAGAGCGAGGAAGAATACCTGAAACTGTACAGTGACCGTATCTTCAGGAAACTTGAGGAAAAGATCAGTGAACTTGAAAATACAAAGAACTTCCTTGATACTGTACTTAGTGACATGGGGGACGGTGTGATGGTGACTGACCCTGATTTGAATGTCATCTACTGCAATAAGAAGATGCACGATATTTTAGAATGTGAAATTCCTCCCGGAACAATGTCCCCTGATGAACATCATTCACCGTGCATACCAGATATAGTATATGCGTCTCATAAACCATTTGAAATCGAGCAGACCACTCAAAAGGACAACATAGTTCATCTTGAAGGGATTGTATCTCCTGTAAAAAATGAAAGTAGTGATCTTACATTCCATATTGGGGTGTTCCGTGATGCTACGGAACGAAACAGGATACAGGAAATGGTTGAAAAGAAAAACCGCGAGATTGCCAGACTCTATGAAATGGGCAACCTGTTCAGCAACTGTGTAAATTCTAATGAACTTATCAAATGCGCTCTTGAGCAAATCGTTGACATAATGGAATTGGAAGGCGGAGTAATATATTTAATAAAAGAAAATAAGATTGAAATTAAATGCTCTGTGGGATCGCCGCCAAAGTTTGTGGAACTGTTACAACTGCAGTCCCTGGACAGCCCTGCTATGCAAAAGGTCCTTGACCCTGATAATCCAGTGACCATTTCACCACTTTCTGCACATATCCCGGGACTGTCCGAATCAGAGCAGGTTAATGTGGAGGCATCCATAATCAGCTTACAATTGAGGCTGAAAGGCAGTTTGATCGGTATGGTTGACCTGATGGCGTCACCTTACAGGATTTTAGGCGATAATGAGATGTTGCTGCTTGAAAAATTCGGGATGCAGTTCGCAGTTACCTTAAACAATTTCCTAAAGTATGAAAAACTTCGGCAGAAAGTCATTGAGCACAAGTAACCAGGGGGGAGAATCACTGGATAGAAGCGCCTCCTCTATTGAACAAGACATGCTAAGCAGCACGTTTTTATCATCTGTGGGTCATGAACTGCGTTCACCACTTACTTCAATTTTGGGTTTTACCAGTTTGATCTTGGAGGACAAGACCAGTGAAATATCAGATGAACAACAGGAACAACTCACTATGGTCTATGAAAGTGCCCAGGACCTGTTAGACCTCATAAATGATGTTATGGATATCAGCACGATCGAAGCAGGTGAGATCGAACTTGTTCCAGAGACGTTTTTGCTGGATGATGTAATAAACGAGGTAATATCCAAATTAGAAGGCGCAGTAATAGGGAAGGGGCTGCAATACAAGGTTGACATCCCACCAGACATCCACTTGTTCCATGATAAACAAAGGTTCACCCAGATTTTAACTAACCTTGTCAGTAATTCAATAAAGTTTACGAACTCAGGAATTATTGAAATAACAGGTAATAATACAGGAAATGAGATCCAGGTCAGTGTTAAGGACTCAGGCATAGGCATTAAGGAAGAAGATATTCCCAGGTTATTTGAACCATTTACACAGATATATTCAAAGTTGGAAAGTAAATCAAGAGGCACTGGTCTTGGACTATGCCTGTGTGAGAAAGTTGTTAACCTCATGCAAGGCAGGACCTGGGCTGAAAGTGAATTTGGAATGGGAAGTGTATTTACTTTCAATGTACCGATAGAATATGGAGAAGTGCAAAGTGAATGACAATGACAATGTTAAAGAGTAAGGAAAATATGAAACGTAGTAAGGTCCTGGTGGTGGATGACCTGCCTACAAGTGTAAAACTCATTACAGCCATTCTTAAAAGAGACTATGAAATAATACCGGCTTATAGTGCGGAAGAAGCTCTTGAAAAAGTAGATTCAGAGAACCCGGACATTGTGCTGCTGGATATCATGATGCCGGGAATTGACGGATATGAAGTATGTAAAATAATAAAACAGGGAGATTCCACCCGTTTTACACCTGTGGTAATGATTACAGCCCTTTCCGATGTGGGGGACAGGATTAAAGCTATAGAGGTAGATGCTGACGATTTCCTCACAAAACCGATAAACACTCAAGAGTTAATTACCCGCACAAGATCCTTGCTGAAGGCAAAATATTTTCATGACCAATTGGTTAAAAGCAAAGCAATAATAGAGGCACAAAATGATTTCAGGGCCATATTAACTAATCTTCTTCCCTTCCTTTTTAGAAGTATTGATTCAAGTAGTAAGACTGAAGTTATTCGTCAGATGAGTGAACAGGTGGAATTATTCCTATGGGCAAAACATATTCAAAAACAGCCTGAAAATATGTTAGATATGGCCCAGTCATTTTGCATCTTAATAAACAAACTGGGAGCAACTTTCTCAATTGATGAAGTGGGTGATAAAGGTTTTATGTTATCAAATACTAAATGTCCATGGGGTGATACCAACATAAATCCTATGTTTTGCATGTTAGGAAAGGCCATTTTAACAAGAGTAGGTCTTCGGCTCTACAGCGATATTAGTGTTGATATTGAAAAAACCATAGCTGCTGGAGATAATTATTGTTTTTTAAAGGTATTATGTATAGGAGATAATTTATAATGGAACGAATTTCAACTGGCTTGCCAAAATTAGACAGCAAACTGGAGGGAGGATATCCTGAAGGTAAAGGGATTTTAATAACAGGCAACACTGGTTCAGGAAAGACCATATTGGGACTGCATTTATTGTATCAGGCCTGCAAAAATGGTAAAAACTGTATGTTCATTGCTACTGAAGAAACGCCAGAAGATATATTGTTACAGGCCGAATCACTTGGACTGGATTTAAGACCATTTTATGATGATGGAAATTTGGTAATTCAGCGGGTGTATGAAGAACGGGTATATGAGGCCATCAGTAATGTAGAATGGGGTACCGAAAGTAGTAAAATGTCGACTAACATTATACAATTGAAAGATATTATTGTTGGGACAAATGATGTTGTGGTTATAGACAATATCGGAGTATTTACACCTAATATTTTATTAAGTGAATTCAGGAGTCAATTTGATGCCTTGAATCATACGCTATCGAAAAGGAATTACACTACTATTTTTACTATAGATGAAACTTCGAATAAAAGAACTGAAAATATTGCATCTTATTCTGTTTATGGTATAATCAGAATGTCAAATAAGGAAAACCCATATACAAATAAACACGAGCGATGTCTCGAAGTCGTGAAAATGAGAAATACCCAAATCCCGGAAGAACCGATGAAATTTAAGATTCGACCCAATAAGGGAATTGATTTCCTTTCAGGTTGATATTTTCTAAAATAAGTTTCTCACCTACCCGTTTCATTCCCACCTTTGGTATAACCCATGCTCTATATCCAATAGGTCAAGTACCCTGCCCACAATAAAATCAATCATCTCATCCACTGACTGTGGTTTTGGATACAGCCCCGGACATGCAGGTAGCACCGCAGCACCAGCCAGCCTGACCTTCACCATATTCTCAAGGTCTATCAGGCTCAGCGGCGTCTCCCTGGGAACAAGCACAAGCCTGCGGTCCTCTTTCAGGCAGATATCGGCTGAGCGTCCTATTAGTGTATCAGAGAAACCATTTGCAATTCCTGCAAGGGTCTTCATGCTGCATGGAACCACTACCATTCCGGCGGTCTTATGTGAACCGCTGGCAATTGGTGCGGTGAAGTCCTGCTCATTCCACAAGTGGTCTGCCATGGCCTCTACATCGGTAATTGAATAATCAGTCTCAATACCGATGATCTGCTGTGCAGGTCCAGAAACCACCAGGTGGACTGCAATATCTGTATTTTCTCTTAGCACCTCAAGCAGCCGTATGCCGTATATGACACCGGATGCACCTGATATGCCCACTACCAGCTCGTGTTTCATTATTCAATAAACGAATTGATTACTTGAATAGTTTTTGTATAGTATATAGAGGCTGTGCCATCATCGCCTGGAGGCCCTGAGTGGCAGCACCATAATTTTTAACACTGCCGATTTAAACTACAGTATAATCATTTTAATAAACCATCGTCAATAAATAAGTATTTGTATAACTGATTATATATAACTGATAATATGGATAATGGTCTTGTTACATTAAAAAAAACACTTGATACAGTTCTTTATTCTGGGTATGAATACCTGCTCACCAAGGAAATAAAAGAGTTCAGGGTTCCCGGACATATAGCCATAATCATGGACGGGAACCGCAGGTATGCCCGAAAGCTGGGTATGACTGTCTGGCAGGGGCACAACCTGGGTGCAAACACAACAGAAAACGTCCTTGACTGGTGCTATGAACTGGGTGTGAAGCAAATAACAGTCTATGCCTTTTCCACAGAGAACCAGAACCGCTCAGATAAGGAAAAGCAAAAAATCTTCGAGATTATAGGTATCAAGCTTGAGAAACTAATGCAGGATGAGCGTACTCATGAGCGAAGGATGCGGGTTAGGATACTGGGAAATATTGACCAGTTACCTGCCGGATTAAGGGAAACAGCAAGGCAGGCCGAGACCATCACAAGGAATTACGATAGTATGTACCTGAACATTGCCATTGCCTATGGAGGCCGCCAGGAGATCGTGGATACCGCAAGAGTACTTGCCCAAAAGGTAAAAAGCGGCCAACTTGATGTGTCTGATATTAACGAGGAGATCATCTCATCCCACCTGTATCCCTCTACCAGCCTGGCAGTTCCTGATGTTGACCTGATCATCAGGACCGGTGGCGATGAGAGGATGTCTAATTTCCTGCCCTGGCAGGCCAACGGCAATGAATGTGCCGCCTATTTTTGTGCACCCTACTGGCCCGAGTTCAGGAAGATAGATTTCCTGCGTTCTATAAGAACCTTCCAGACAAGGGAATATGAGTGGCAGAAGAACACTGTGCGACGTATTGTCAGGCTCCTTGGGCATACAGGCCAGGTAGAGGTTGAGCAGGTTATCCGCATGAGCATGAAGGTAGGGGATATCACAACAGAAGAAGTACTGGCCATTCTGAAAGACCTGTCAGGCAACAGGGAAATGAAAGATGTTGCCTTTGTGTGGTAATTTTATCCTGAAATTTTAACGAAACTTTAATAATCAGTATACACATCCTTCTGGACAATGGACATTGAAGGTTATGCAAAGCGAGCATTGTTATCGGGTGAGAACGAAGGCCAGATAGAGAAGAGACTGACCCGGCGGATACTTGAGATCAAGGGTGATAAGGTAACCCAGCACCGTGCAAGGGAACTGGCCCATGCTGTAATGGTGGAATCTGGTGCCACCCTTAAGCCCAAGGGTGAGATACTTGAACCAGTCACATCAGGCATTACCATGGGACAGTTCGGCGTGGGCAGCCGGGGTGCCGGGGATTTCTATACACATGAGCAAATAGCCCGGGTGATAGGCAAGACAACAGCCGAAGTGGATTCCTCACACCTGGACGATTCAGGCGTGGTCAGGGCAGGCAGCGGCGAGTACCTTGTGCTGACAGTGGATGGTACCCACAGTAGGCTCAGTGATTACCCCTTCCTGGCAGGATTCCATGTGGCCAGGGCGGCGCTTCGGGATATTTATGCAATGGGGGCCAGGCCGCTGGCCATGCTGTCTGATATCCATCTGGCAGATGATGGTGATGTGGGCAGGATATTCGATCACATTGCAGGTATTACGGCAGTGGCTGAACTGACGGACGTGCCACTGATAACAGGCAGTACTCTACGCATCGGTGGGGATATGGTCATTGGGGAACGTATGACAGGCGGTGTGGGTGCAGTGGGTATAACCCAGACTATCTCTGCCAGGATAATGGCAGAGCCCGGTGATCTGATACTGATGACAGAAGGGGCGGGCGGAGGCACCATTTCCACCACTGCCCTGTATTATGATAGACATGATATTGTGGATGAGACTATCAATATCAAGTTCATCGATGCATGTGAGGCCATCATGGATGCCGGATTGCTGGAACATATCCATGCCATGACCGATGTGACAAACGGCGGAGTGCGGGGTGATGCAAAGGAGATTTCCCGAACTGCCGGAGTAGAACTTGTGTTTAAGGAAAACCGTATCCGGCCGCTGGTAAACCCGTCAGTGCTGTCCATGCTGGAAGAACTTGAGATCGATTACCTGGGTGTATCCCTGGATGCACTTCTCATCATTGCACCGCCCGGTGCTGCAGATGACATCATCGGGGTACTCAGGTCAAAGGACATTGCGTCAGATGTGATAGGAAAGGTCATGGAGGGGTCAGGTGCCAGAATTGAGATCAATGGCGAAATTGTAGACTTTTCTCCCAGGTTCAGGGAGTCTGCATACACACCGATAAAAAAACTGGTAGGCGAGGATGAGCCCATGGACTTTAAACAAATGTGTAACAAAATTGATAATGCTGCCCTGGCAGCTATTGATAAGAAGCGCCGGATCGTTGAAAGATTGAAGCAATAGTGGTCAGGAAAATGTAAATTTCAGGCAGTATGAACAGGATTGACAGGATACGATCCAACCCTGTAAATCCAGTAAATCCTGTTAAAAGATTTGATTGAAACTAAGAAAATCACCTATATCGATATCGAAATGGGTTTATACTTTCCTATACATTCAAAAACCAAATAATATTTAACTGAGTCCTCTGTGGTAAAATTTTTATTGTCTGAAGATAAAAGTGTTAAGACATTAGTATCAATATTAGGTTCTTAACTGTAAACCATATAAGGGTGATAGGCTTATGAATTGGAAAATTATCATTGTCATTTCTCTTTTATTATTTGTACCGTTCATTGTATCTGCGAACCTGGCTCCAGAGGCTGACTGGACAGTGAGCCTTGGTGGGAACCGCCAGGAGATTATTTATGATATTATCCAGACATCAGACGGCGGTTATATCGCTACCGGGATGACTGGTTCTAAAAGTTCCAGTAATGATGTGTACGTAGTAAAGCTCAGTCCTGCAGGTGAGGTGGAATGGGAAAATAATTACGGAGATATAAAAGTGGATTATGCAAAATCCATACGACAGACCTCAGATGGAGGATACATAATCGGGGGAGGGACCAGGTCCTTCAATGTGGGTGTTATTGATTATTATATTATCAAGCTGGATCCTTCCGGTGAAGTCCAGTGGGAAAATAAGTATGGCGGCAGCCAGACCGATATGTGTGAAACTATAATCCAGACAGAGGATGGCGGTTATATGGCGGCAGGCCAGTCCTGGCAGAATATCCTTGAAGGGAATATGCATCTTATCAAACTGGATCCAAGCGGCAACAAGGAATGGGATAAGACCATTGGCGGCGGCCTGGAGGACGGGGCGTACGATATCCAGCAGACTCCTGATAGTGGATATATCGTTACAGGATATACACGTTCGACTACCGACGGCAGCTATGAGGTTTATATTGTAAAAACCAATCCTGATGGAAATGTGGAATGGAGTAAGGATTTCGGCGGCGGTAGTGACGACCAGGCATTTTCGCTTGAACAACTCAGGGACGGTTATGTTGTTGCCGGATATACAAAATCACATGGGGAATCATCCGACGTGTATGTGGTGAAGGTTGACCTGGACGGAAATCTGGTATGGGAGAAAACCTTTGGAGGAAGGGATACTGAAGAGGTGGCACAATCCATCAGTAAGACATCTGATGGTGGATATATACTGACAGGCAAAACTAACCAGTACACGTATGGTGCCTATGATTTGTATCTCCTGAAACTTGACAGTAATGGTATTGAGCAGTGGAGCCAAGTATTTGGCGGTGAGAATGACGATTTTGGATATTGCGCTATCCAGAATTCCAAAGGTGGGTTCACTGCTGCAGGCCAGACCAAATCTACAGGATTCGGCGGTGATGTCTATATTCTCAAGACAAAGGACCCGTTGGGTGGCAAGACATCTGGTAGCAGCGGACTCGGGGATATCCCTGAATACGGCTCGCCCTCACTGGGTGTTTTGTTTGGTTTCTTGATGCTGGTCACGGCAGGGCTGGTTATTCGAAGGCGGTCGTGACCGGACCTGCCCACTTATTTGTTTTCATTCTGGTATATACCGCTATAGCCTTCGCTAACATCACTGCTGAGCCTGAAAAAGATAAGCTGTACCACCCTAGCATTGCGCTTCAGCCTGAAACCTGCAGGGTTGTGCACCACCAGCAGGCTCTCGCTGCGCCCGCTATATCCTGCATCCCATACAGCGGTCTCCAGGGCAATATAATAGGGTTTTTACAAGGTTTGATAGATATATTACATTTACTTGAAATTAAAGTCTGCAAGTTCTTGTTGTTTTACAAAATCGTTTTCGAAGTTATATTGACCATTATAAGATTTTCCTGAACGTGTGACTTTAGAAATTTTAATAAAAACTAACTGAACTACACGAGCATTTTTTTTAATGTAAAAACCAGCTTCGTTAAAAACAATTAATAAACATTCACTCCTCCCGCTGTACCCCGCATCCCAAATTGCAGTTTCTACAGATACACCAACTCTAAGAAGACTAGAACGAGGAGCACCAATTGCCATTACATCTTTTGGAATATTGAGCTTTTCATTTAAAATTATTTTATAATATCCTTTTGGTAAATAAATCCAATTATTTTCATTAAATTTAATTTCTGAAGTTTCTGGCAATTCACGTTCTGAATTATCAAAAGCGATCTTTCCTGCAGTATTTGCAAATCCAAATATCTTCCAAACAGTGAAATCAACACCGTTTGGCTGTAACTGTGTTTTAACATCAATGGCATTTTCTATTAGAGATGGGGAATCACTTCTACGTTTTAACAATTTCTTGATTTCTCCATAAGATAAAACTGAACCCGGGATATTGTCATGCAAGATTTTCACCCCAATATATTATCATTAAATCTTGGAAGAGTGATTTTTGTTTGATTTTGATATATACCATCATAACCATTAGTTTTCGATGCTGTAGTTTCTAATGTAATTTTAAATATAGATACATTTTTACCTATTTTTATCGGCAATGAACTACCATCTAAACGAAACATAATCGTCCCTTTGAAACCCGGTGCAATAGTGGTAGGTGGAGTCATAAATCCAAGCCTCGAAAATGTACTACGCAACTCAATTCTTGCTTTAACATTTTTCGGAAGTTTTACAAATTCCAATGATTCAATTAGAACTTTTTGGTGTGGATTGATAATATACGAATCGTTTTTCAATACTTCGTATAATGTGTCAACAATTATGTTTTTTTTTGTGAATAATCTTTTTGATGATAAATCTAATATACTGTCCGAATTTTTAATTATAGCATAATTACTGCTCAAACGAAGATTTATTTCAGTATCTTCTAACATATTTTCAGAGAAAGGTTCTATTTCTAAGTCACCACTGGCTAATAAGTTTAAGATTTCATGTTTTGTAAGTATGCACATATCAAGGTCTCATATTTGTGTCTCATTTTCGGACTTAAAAACTCTTCCACCTTTCCATTGGCCTTTATACTCATTTACTTCCCCAGTAACATATTTAAAAACAAGATTTGCTATCCTCGCTCCTAATTCAAATTCAAAATCCTCAGACCGAATATTTTTAAGCCCAAATGTAAGTTCCCCAAAATAACCTGGATCAGTCTTAGTAGCATATAAGGACACACCACTTCTATGCAGAGTACTCCTTGGATAGACATCTAACATTAAAAATCCTGGTTCTAATTTTTCATCTATTATTATTTCTTTTGCAGGAATATTTACAGATTCCATTGTTTTTACGAGTACATACTCATTTGGTTTTAAGATATAAGATTTATCAGTAGGAAAGGATGCTATTTTCTTAGCAATAGGGGTCTTTCTCTCTTCTATGCCAAGGAAACCTTGACCTTCCATAGAGTAAATCTCTCCAACCCTTACATCAAAGCCAACCCCTTCCGGTTCTTCCTCCCTCTCAGATAGATTATTGATAAGTTCGTATTTATTATTTAAATTTAGTATTAGTTTTGAAGAAATTATCATGAATTATTTTCACCTTCCAAGTTTGCAATTTTCGAGCATAACTTCAGAAAAAGAATTTATTATCGTCTCTTCAATATCCGTTTCTTTAGAAATTAAATTTGTGAAAATTCTACTTGCTTCCTTCTCATTCAGTTCAGCAGTTACAATTTTTTCTGAAAGCTCTCTATAACTTAAGCAATCTATCATAGGCCAATTTATATAATTATCAATATAATCATTTATTCTGATATCAACATTTTTGAAACCTTCCTCTTTTAATAATGGTTTCCATAAATTGATTTCATTAGTGGCAGTTTCTATTGAATCTGATGCATGAACAACATTTATCCCACCAAATATACCATAACGACCTCTAATAGTATCTAGTAAGGCATCTTCAGGGACTGTTGCTCCTAATAACTTTCTGACTTTTTCTATTACATTGTTTCCTGTTACAATTGCCACAGCAATAGGTCCACAAGTCACATAACCGATTAACCAATTGTAGAAAAATCGGTCCTTGTGAATTCCATAATGATCATTGGCAATAAAACTTTCAGGGGGTTTAAAAATCTGAAAAGCTTTGAATTCAATTCCATCATCTAATAATATTTTTAATGTTCTTGCTCCAACATATCTTCTTATGACAGCATCTGGTTTTAGAAAAATTAATGTTTCATTCATTTTATCTCCTCGATTATTTTTTTATTTCTCGTAGTGATTTGAAAAATTCACTAAATACATAGATTAAAACTGCTAAGAATCCTAAAATTACTACAGTAGAATGATCTCTATTGATATTTGGCATTTGTTGACTAAAAAGGATAGTAAGAATGGAAGCAGCTGAAATGCCAAGAATCGTAGTAGCAATAAGAAATATTCCAAACAGGGTAACTGTACGATACCCATCCGTCACACTGGCAATTTTCGCAGCAAGTTCTTTTAAGTCATCTTCTTTCTTAACAATTTCTTCTGAATTCTTTTTTGATCTATCTTCCAATTTCTTATAAAAATTATCATTAGTACGCCATGAATCTATATCATCCAATGGATCTGATTTACAATTCAAACGTTCATTTTTTTCATTTCCTTTCACTTCATTAAATTCAATTTTAAAAATTTTTTTCCCTGCTGTAAGTTTAATTTTATTATCAGACATATTGAATACTAATCCCCAAAAAGGTTTATTGTAACCTGGATCAATTTGGGGACCAAAAAGAGGTATGAGACCATTTTTACTGCTTGAAAGTGTAATTCCAACTCTACCGCATATATTTCCTGGAAAATTAAATATTTCTTTTGTAGAAATGAGAGATTTTTTATTTTTTGGTAATTCTATAACATCACCATCTTCCATCTTTATTCGTTCTCCATTGATTATTGCTATCTCACCCAGACGCAAGTCATATGAGGCGAGGCCAATCATCTCAGGGTCAAATGTCCCTTCTTCAAAAAGTTCACCAATTCGTTTTTTTATTTCTTCCTGACCTAGAACAGCCATTTTTAATCCTTTAGAGAATTTAATAATCTGCTTTTCACAACGCCTTCATGCATTAAATCTGGCAAAATTTTAGAAAGAATTGGCAAGCATTCATCTTTTGTTTTTAAATTCAATTCTTGATAAATTCTAATAGATTCTTCTGCAAGTTTATGCCCTTCACCTGTAGAATCTCCTTTTGAAATCTTACTTTCGGCTAATAAGAAACAAATCTCTGCCAGCATTTTTTTTTCTTCATTAGTCATATCTCCAATAAGTATAGATTTTAAAGTCGTATAGGCTTGTTGTAAATTTTCATTACTTGAATTTTCTGTTAATATGATTTTTATTTCATAAACTGTATTGAATGTCATAGTAATCATGTGTTCATGTAAATGAATTGATTTATACCTTTCTCAGTTATCCTAGTTATCTTCGTTCTATATATTTAATTATTATGCTACCAACTGGCGTTCACGATTATCATAAGTAAAGAATTAGCACATTTAGATATAATCGCTTTGCAGGGTCATTTCAACACCGTTGGGCTGGGTCTGGACGGCGGAGTCTATCATTTGTTCCACCAGGGGCGGTTTGGTGTTAAGTGCTGCTGTAAGTTCTTGTTTTGAGAGCATTGTCATGGGTAAACCTCGGAAGGTAGTGATGGTCTTACTGCACTTTATAGACTATTGGTGTTGCGGGTTGAAATTTCGAGCTGGACTGATGGTTTAATTGAAAAGGTGAAAAACAAAATTAAAAACTTAAAAACGATTAAGAAAATAACAGGTTGTCATATATCCAAATCTCTGACAAGTATCTTCGGTGAAAATAGAAAATGTCTGACATTGAAATTATACGTGGATATGAAGTACTTCCAGACAACAATGTCAGGTTCGGTATCAGGGTTATCAATAACAGTAAATTCCTGATTGTTGACGTGGATGTGATACTGGATTATAGTGAGTCTCTTTTCAAGCTTGATGGCAATACAATCCAGAACCTGGGTATTATTAACCCTACCGTTCCCCACACTGCGGAGTTTATTCTGAAACCCCTGAGCTGTATTCACAGGGAAGAGATTGCGGCAACTGTACGGTATAAAGACCATACAGGCAAGAGGCATACACTGGATATGCGCCCCAAGGAAGTGCACTGCGTCTGTCCTTTCCTGAAAGGAAAGCCCATGAACAGGGGTGAGTTCTTCGAGCTGTCAGAGTCGGGGCATACGGCAGAGGCCGGACTGGACTTCCAGGGCGTGGATGCTATACGGCTCACTTCATTTCTGGTGCACACTGCGAAAATCGAAAAGGCATACTACCTGGGCAATTACGAGGTCACCCAGAAGCAGTGGCGTGAGGTCATGGGTATCAATCCTTCAAATTTCAAGGGTGATAACCTGCCTGTGGAAAATGTATCATGGAACGATGCCCAGGATTTTGTCAAAAAGCTCAACGAGAAAGAAGGTACGGACAAATACCGCTTGCCATCCGAGGCTGAATGGGAATATGCAGCCCGTGCCGGGACTACCACACGATATTCATTCGGTAATGATGACTCAGACCTGGGCGATTATGCGTGGTATAATTACAATTCGAGTAGGAAGACCCATCCAGTGGGCCAGAAGCAGCCCAATCCTTGGGGTTTGTACGATATGCATGGCAATGTGTGGGAATGGGTGCAGGATGAGTGGCATAGTGACTATAATGGTGCACCAACTGATGGCAGTGCCTGGGAAGATGGTAGTAATTCATACCGTGTCTGGCGAGGCGGCGGCTGGATCAGCATTGCAGGATTCTGCCGGTCAGCCCAACGCGACACACGCTACAGCATAGTCACAGGCGACCACTTCCCCTACCTCGGATTTCGCCTTCTTCAGGAGGTGTAGCTATTTTCCCCTTTACCACTTACTCTAAAATGCTGCAAAGCGGCATTTACCACTGGCAGTCCGAAGGCTGAGTATACGTAAGTCGCACCAGCCGAGGTGTGCTAAATACCCACCCGTATGACGAACGCATTAAAAATATATTAAAAGATATTTACATTGTTCGTGATATTATGCTACCATTATTTGTGACATAATGGCAAATGATTGTAGTAACATATAATTGGATCGGGTGCGGATGAAGAAAGATAAAATTTTAGATAAGGTTATTTCAGGTCAACATGACACTAACATAAAATATCAAGATTTGAGAAAGCTACTCTTGAATTGTGGTTTCTCAGAGAGGATTCGAGGTGACCATTATATATTTACTAACGAACATATTTTTGAAATAATAAACTTACAGCCACTAAAAGATGGAAAAGCATAACGATATCAAGTCAAGCAGGTGAGGGATTTGCTTTTCAAATATAAATTCCATATGGAGATGAATTAAATATGCAGGAGGATATAAAATACGAACTTATCATCTATTGGAGTGAAGAAGATGATGCTTATATCGTGGAAGTACCAGAACTTCCGGGTTGTATGGCAAACGGCAGGACATATAACGAAGCAATCCGGAATGTTCTTATTGTCATTGAGGAGTGGATAGATACAGCCAGAGAACTTGGACGAGATGTTCCGGTGCCAAAAGGCAGATTGATTTATGCGTAATATTTAAACGTCTTGCTACACAACTGCAACGTCCTGGACGATCGCGGCAACGAATGTCGGCTTTCGTCTTCTCCATGTTTTGTAACTACTTATCCCTTTACACCTTTACAACTTGCCCCATAAACGCCACATTGCGGCATTTATTTATACTGGCGTATCACCAAGCCTGTGCATGCGTTAAGCCACACAAGCAGGGGGCGGAGCCGCCGCCTGACCCCGTCCGCAAGGGCGAGCGCTTGGAAAGCAACAGTGTGAATGAATATAATATGCATACATTATTATTTTTTTTAACTTGACATATGAACCTATGTCTAGTTAAATATAAGATGACTGTTGAAAATGAATTTTAATCAAAACAAAGACAAAAAAAATAAAGGTGTAACAATTGAATAGTTCAATTATCACCGTAAATTTATTTAGTTTATTCTTTCTTTTTCCTTGAACTAATAATAAACATCAATCCAAGTACAGCAGCTACTGGCAGGGCAATTGTGGGGAATTCTGGAATTGCGTTAATACCTGTTTGAATTGTCGCCTCTCGCGTTTCTATTGAACTGTCGACTCCATCGAATTCATAGTGTGCTTCATAGGTAACAACATATTTTCCATTTACAGCATTAACATTTGTATAAGAAATAGTCCAAGTTTTGGAATTACCCCATTTGTCTGTTAGTTCTGTACCAAGGTTTCCGTCAATTGATGTACTAATTCCAGTTGGTACGTTTAAAATTTTAATTTTTGTAATGTTTTGATTTGTAGCATCCCCGGTCAATGTCAAAGTAGCAGTTTGAGTATTTGTTTCTCCTATATTAATTATGATGGGATCATCAATTACAGACAAACTTGGATTTACCGATCCAGCCGCAGCCGTCCCAATCATCCCCACTAAACCAAAAATTAGCAGGGCACTTATTATTAATTTATTCATTTTTCTTCCCATCCACTTTAATTCGAAATTTAAATAAGGATTAATAATATTATAAATAATGGAGTATATAAATCTTCTGAAAAATATTAAAACTGATGATTATGATTATCATAACCATTCTTATTTCTAAAGTGCCAAAGAATCCAAACGCAAATCAATCCAGTTAGAAAAACACCACATGTCCCCATCAATCTAAATAAATTCACCACGGTACAAATATCCCTATTGTACAAAACACCCCTGTCACAACAAACATAGCCCATGTGCCTTGCTTCTCAGTAACTCTCATATAATACGGCAATACCCACTTAAGCGTTAAAGCATTGGGCACCTCAATGCTCCCGTCCGCCCTTAGCCGACCAAACTTCGCAACTGGATATTTCCTCACCCGCCAGTACACATACATCAGGAAATTGACTGTATGAGGAATCAGCATGATAAAGCCGCTCACAATAAAACCTTGAATCACAATAATCACCCCAATGGCCGAGCCCACGGTCAGCGACCCGATATTGCCCCAGAATATCCTGGATGGATACCGTTCAAATAAATAAAAGCCAAGGGTTGCCCCGGTAATACTGACCACAGATAAAATATTCTCCACATCTTCCACAAGAATGCTCTTGATGATTAATGAGACCAGGACAATAACAGACAGACCGGAGGCCATACCATTATATCCTGAATGCATATTGACTAGGTTTGAAGCGACCAGGACATACGTGGGCACAATGAATTGAAGATAGAATATTCCCAGTTCCACTGACCCGAAAGCCGGGAATATGATGGCTGTATGGGTTGCATATTGAATCAAAGGGTATGAGCAATAATACATTAAAAGTAGCTTTGATGTACGGCCAATGTCGATCATATCGTCCAGCACACCGAACAGGCCGAACATGGCGATCACAATAAGCGCCACATAATTCGTAGGTGTGAACTCAAAAAACAGGGAGTTGAGTGACAGGGCAAGCATGGCAAGGAGGAGGATAGCTATCCCGCCGCCGGTGGGCACCATCTTTTCGCCGGGTTTGTAGTAGTCTTTGACTAACATGCCTTTTTTTGTGAGTTTCCTTATGAAGTAGGGCATTGAAATTGCAACGCCTAATAGTGGAAGCAAGAGTACGCACAGTATTTCGATTGTGATGAACTGCTGGTAGGTGAGGTGACTGAGTGTGTCGAAAATCTGTGAAATGTTGGCTATCCCCTTGTTTTTTAAATTTTTTTATGTTGTATATTGCATTTTCAGGGGTTTAACTTTTGTGGTAAATCGGGTTTAAGAGAATTGAGTGGAATGGGACTTGAGCAATGTGTGTCTACAGATATCAATCTATATTGATTGAACTCTTTGACAATACGAATTAGAGCTTGAAATGATGTAAGTATTTTGTGTTGATTGTAAAAAAATTAACAAATTAAACTGTAAATTATTAAAAGTTGCAAAGTAACAGCCAAACAAAGAAAGGAGATAAGAGAATTATTCAATCCTCTTTTCTTCTTCTATTGTGCAACATGAACATTATTCCTATAATTGCAGCTATTGGCAGGGCAATTGTGGAGAATTCTGGGATGGGAACTGCATGACAATTAACCCGTAATGAATTCGCGAATGTAAGTGGATCACTATTAGAACTACCACCTTTCATTAGTACAATTGTCCATTCTTCACCAAAATACCATCCATTTACACCAGGATATGTTAATGTTTCAATATGTGGATCAGATTCGGTAGGTTCATCGACTCCACTTAAAAATTTAGGATTTGTATGAAATCCATCTCGATTACTAACATCATTATAAGGTCCCGTTAGGCCATCATTATTTGCATCAGTTTCATCACTCCACAAATAAGATTCTGAAACAACAGGTAAAGTACCTGGTTGGTAATATCTGATTTGATAATATTTTTCATCCATTAAATCCCATGCTTTGGCTTCAATCCCACTTCCTGTCCAACTTGTTTCTAAATGATCATTTACTGTAGCAACTGCAACAAAAACACCAGTGATCAATAAAAATATTGTTAATATTGCACCTTTCATTATTATATTATTTCGTAAATTTAACATACCTCATAACCTCCTATAATTACCCTGCTCTTCATTTTCACTTTTATTCATACAACCTAACGTACAGAACATCGGTTGTCTAACAAACTCCTCAAGAATAACCATTTCCTTGTGGCAGTAATCACATTCAACCATTTTAAATTGCATTTTTATACCACCTTTAATTATATATTAATGAATTAATTAATTATCAAGTACTTAAATTTTTCCGAAAACTTCGAAAATTATTATAATTGTAATACTTATAATGCTCATGTATCCATATTATTTATGCGACATGCTTTAATAGAAATATAAACACCCCCCTGCATTCATATAATAAAGATTTTCCGACGCTTTACCAGTAAAGTTTTAATCATAATTTTGCCTGAAAATTCCAGAAATAGAAAAAAAATATCAGCAATCCTTATCAATACATCCCATATAATATAACTATTAATTAAGTTAGCAGAATAAAATGAAAACAGCAGGTAACAAATGGACATCATCCAGGCAATAATATTAGGAATCGTCCAGGGCATCTTTGAATGGCTGCCCATAAGCAGCGAAGGGCAGTCCATGCTAATCCTACTCAACGCCCTGAAAATGAATGTAGATGAAGCAATATCAGTAGCCATATTCCTGCATGTGGGCACATCCCTTGCAGTAATAATAAAATTCAAGGATGAGTTTATATCAATATTATCCGGCTCCGACCGTGAACTTACCAGGATCATAGTGGTCAGTACCGCATGTACAGGACTTACCGGCCTGCCGCTGTATTTTATTTTAAAAAGCACCTTTTCAGGTGGTACTGCCGCCACGGTCTTGATAGGTGTAATGCTAATCCTTACCGGAATCATCCTGGGCCTGAATAAACAATCAGGACATAAAACAATTGATTCAGTTACCCTTCCTGATATGATAATACTTGGACTGGTACAGGGGTTTGCCATTCTACCAGGCATTTCCCGCTCGGGTGTGACCATGACCACATTACTTCTTCGAAATGTTGAACAAAAGACAGCACTGGTAATCTCATTTTTGATAAGTGTTCCAGTTGTGCTGGGTGCAGTTGCCCTGGATGCTGGTACGATCCTAAAATTAGATCCCGTTCATGGGCTGGCAATGTTGGTATCATCATTGTTAGTCGGATATATCATGATGGATTTTTTATTAAAATTTGCAGACAAAGTAGATTTTTCCATTTTTTGCATATCTCTGGGACTTATAACCTTAATCCTGACTGCCGGGTATTATGTCATATGATATGGCAAATGTTTGTTGAAAAAATATCCTTAAAATATTGCAAAATGTTTTAACCTACTAATAATGTATTTATATCGATGGCAAGAGATGTGCGGCTTATAAATATTTTTGAATTTTTCCTGTTATTAAGCATTATATATGCTGTATTTATCTTTTATCTCTCATCACTTAGTGATATATCCACACATATGGGTTTTATTGATAAACAGTACATGTTGAAATTTTTTTCCATTTTCGAACGTTTAGGGTTAGGTATTATCACGGAAATTTCGGTATTTGCCTATTCAAACTATGACAAATCAATGCATTTTATTTTATACACAGGATTTGGTATTGTGCTTTACCTTACAATGCATTTTTCAGGAAATCCTATTTTACGAAAATATACTGTAATATTAGTTTTATTAATAGGTGTATTATATGCAATAACTGATGAAATGCATCAGTCCTATGTGCTGGGTAGGTCAGCATCTAAGGCTGACCTTGTGGCAGACACTGCAGGTCTTATTTTTTCACTGATCATGATGCCAGTTTTGATTTACATTACAAAAAGGATTGGTGGGTGGATTCACAGAGGTAAAACACTGTAACCTCATCACCACTATTTATTTCAACCCCTCTGCAAGTTCGATCTCACTTCTCCACCACCCCGCGATCTTCTCCACATCAGCCCTCGAATCCCGCACATCCCCTTCCCTCTTATCCTCATGCACAATACCCACCCCGGTCCCGGTAGTATTCACGATCATCTCAGCAAGCTCCCGGATTGTAACACTAGCACCAGTAGCTACATTGAACACCCCGCCATCCCCATGTTCCATAGCAGCCACATTTGCGCGCACAACATCCAGCACATGCACAAAGTCCCGCGTTTGCCCGCCATCACCGTATATCAAAAGGTCTTCACCTGCCCAGGCGCGGGAAAGGAATATCGGGATGGCCGCCGCATACGTCGAGTTAGGATTCTGGCGCGGACCATAAACATTGAAATAGCGCAAGCATGTGGTGCGAAGGCCGTGGTTAATGTAGAACATGTGCGCCAGGTACTCGCAATCAAGCTTTGATATGGCATACGGTGAAGCAGGCTCTGGAAGCATATCCTCGCGTTTAGGGAGGATTGGATTGTTTCCGTAGACTGCAGCGGATGAGGCAATGATCACCTTAATAACACTCGCATCAAGGGAAGCTTGCAGTACATTCAGCGTGCCCAGGGTGTTGATGTTAAATGCATCCGCAGGCTTCTGGCAGCTAAGCGGTACAGAGACAAGCGCAGCATGGTGAAACACATAATCTGCACCCTTCGCGGCTTTGGTAACTGTAGCCTGGGCGCAGATATCACCCTCGATGAAAGTGATGTTGTTGCTCTTTGGGATGTTGCGTGAGTAGCCTGTCGAGAGGTTGTCAAGAATGGTCACATTGTGCCCGGCAGATGCGAAATACTCGGCAATGTGCGAGCCGATGAAACCTGCGCCGCCTGTAACAAGAATATTCATTATTTATACCACCTTTTTAATTTAATATTTATTCATCTCTCTTTTTTGTTAACTGATATATCGTTACCAGACTTGAACTAAATATTCTTGATTTTTCTTCAGTGTGTCGTTATTTTAATCGTTACCCTTGATTATGTATTTTGGTTCGTGTACTAAATTACGTGACCAAATAAGGTATTTCATCATTTATGTCCACTACTGATAGTTATATTGGGTAATGTAGTACTATTGTTTAAATCTTACTGCCACATAACGGTTCTTCCACAAAGTCACGATTTATTTAATGCTACCGTATTTTACCCTTTTTCATCCAATTATTGTAACTAACCCATTTTCAACTATTTCTTTCAACTCATTGTGTGATGTTTAATTGGATATGGAAATAATATCCACCCCATGCAGTGCCCCCATGTATTTTTCCCAACCGCTTTCCAGGACTGCATACATTCCACCATATGCTCATGTGAATACTCCTTACCATATATGCTCCATTTATCATCATCCCGACTGCGGGCCGTCCTGCAGGTGTATACGATAATGGGGCAGTTGTAACATTAAATTATTGAGAAAACTATTAACTTTATAAGACCAAGTGATTATTAATGACTTTCAAAGATGTAGTAAAAAACACTATCAAGCAACCCAATCAATGTATTACCCATTAAAACATAAAATCTTTTACTATCGATTTTCCTACTTTTACATAAATTTCCCCAAATCCAGAAAAGAGAACAACCTGGCTTGTTTTACATCCATCTCTTCAACAACCAAACCAACCTTGCCACCCTTCTTCCCTTGCACAAGAGCAACATGTATCCCCTCCAACTCCTCCACAATATGTCCATGCAAGGCCGGGGTGTACAGTATCGAGGGCACTGCCAGGGGGGTCAGGCCCGTGGATGCTGTGGAAATGATGAAAATGCTGGGTGAGGTTCGTTATTTGGAGGAACTGGGTGTGCTGATGGTCCTGACTGGTAGGGGAGTCACGAACCCCTGACTTGAATACGACTTGATGATGCGTTTTACCTATGGGTTTTTATTCTATAACACACACGCCCGTCACTCAATATCCCCTGCTTCGCCTGAAAACTTCGATTACATACACAGTGTTCTCTTTGATCATGTAAATGATGCGGTAATCTCCCACTCTTAGCCTGTGCTTTTGTGGTCTGGTGCTTGTCAGTGGTTTTATATCTGCACCTGATCTTGGTTGGTTTGGGTTTATTTCCAACTCTTTCAACGCACTTCTAATCCTTTTTTGTAATTGTTTTTGCAGGGAGTGAAATTGCTTTTGGAAAGTACGGGAAACGATTACAGAATACATTAGAGTTCGTCCAGCGAAATGAACTCATCATTTTCAAGTATTTTGTTCCATCGGTTGTCCAACCTTTTCCAGCCGGCTTCTTTGATGAGCTTCCTGATTATATTGTTATAGCTCTCACCCTTTTCCCCAAATTGACGTAATATTTCTTTTGTTTCCGAAGATACAGCTATTGTTGTAGCAGACATTGTTAATTACCTATAACTATTATAGGTGTTATATCACTTATAGTACTTACATAGCATAGCAAATACTAACTTTATTTATGAATCACCCACCTTAATGTTGAATACAACTTGATGACGCAGTTCTCTCGCTCCTATTATTTTCGTGTACTTGCGCCTGATTTGTGAGTTTTTTTAGTGGGGTGCGGTTGATTTTAGATTATCAGATCGCCCCGTCACTATATCTCGGACTTAAGTACCGTAGGCCTGTATATAATACCTGCCACCCGATTTTCCATCTTGTCCGTCAGTATAGATTTTCATATTTTTTCCTAACTTTATCAAGAAACTCACCCAAACATAAACTTTCCTGGAGACTTTTTAATTTCTTCTGATTGAATTAGGAACTAGCCATAATAACTCATTCAATGTATAAATATTTCAATTGTTGAGATTCAATCTCCTGTAAGAATCAATAATTCAGAATAAAAAGTATGAAATTTGAAATTTTTATAGTGTTGCCACTATGGCATTTTGTACAATAAAATCTAATGCATCATCCGTATTTGATTTTAGCTCGATCTATAGGAGAAAAGCCCTTCCATTTACCAGTATTAAAACAATTTTTATTAAAAAATGCAAATATATTGTTACAGAAGTTATACAAACCATCATCAATTTTAAAAGATCTAGCTTGAGTGAAGATATCAGATATTAAAGAGAATAATTGTTCCATCACATTATTAGTTTCTGGTGTGAATCCTTTCTTTAGTAATTTTTTATTTTTTGAATAGACTTTTTTGATGTAAGAAATTACCTTCTCAGATGCTTTCGATAACTCTATATTTGAGGCTATTTCTAAAATTTTCTGGTAGTATATCGTCGATTCAATAACGGTTTCAGCAACTATCAGATGCTGTGCAAGTCCATATAATTTTAATTCATCTGAAGGAATTTTATTAATATATTTAAATTCATTAAGATATTTCTCAGTGACATTTTGTAATTGATGAAAAACACAGAATGAATGCGAAACATTTGGAAAAATCCTTTCTACGGATCCAATAATTGCATCATCTTCATCAGAAACAATTTTCAAAATATCTCCCTCTGGTAGGCGATTCTTAATTCTGTTCATTAATGGTACTAATTCAATAAAACTTGGCATGCGGTTGGTTATTTGGAAATCTAAAATAACTTTATCTTCTGTTGCTACAACATAAATCACTTTATGTCTAAATATTTTCCATTCATGATCGGTAAATTTCCTTCCCAATTGAGCTTCAATATATTTTCTCCAGCCAGTTTTTACCCAATATCCATCGATGTATAAAGTTCCATTAAAATTGATTTCCTGTTCCTGTAGTTCCTGGGCTGATATTTTACCTCGTATTTGTTCATATTTCCATAATGTTGTTGGACATGGAGCTCTTCCTGAGATATCAGTCAAGCACTCTGTGAATATTTCACCTACTGTATGTGACTTCCATAGAGTACATCTTCCATTATATCTCACAGATTGCATTTTTTCATTGTACTCGTTACTATAATTTGCTGATTCAGTAACGCCTATTATTGTATCCGTATGATGTTTGGCACAGCTAGGATTTGTGCAAATCCAATAGGTGGTTGGGACAATTAAATTCCCATAGCTTGTAATTATAACTCGGTCATAGTATTGGTTTGCAAACAAAGCACTACTACAGATTGAGCATTTGTGGGGTGAAACCGTTGTAAATGATGGAAGCATTTGTCCTTCATGTTCAATCTCAGGTAATACCTGGTAGACAATTCCATCTTGTACTTCTTTTGATATTTCTCGATTAATGGTAACATTACCTCTTGGCATTTTAATCTCCTCTAAAAATCACTAAGATAGTATAAATTTTATACTATATCATCTCTAATTATATATAAAGATGCCTATTCATAACGATTTTTAGAGAAAACAGTAGAAAAGTAATGTTA
>Ga0255432_1044_pt1 | contig 24172 bp, 15 predicted proteins | sample ANMaggSeSYBR02I6_FD_182656 | JGI IMG/M metagenome (GOLD analysis project Ga0255432, IMG submission 182656) | Sediment cell enrichment communities from methane seep in Santa Monica Basin, California, United Staets - ANME aggregate JGI... | ecosystem: Environmental > Aquatic > Marine > Cold seeps >...
TCTTTTGAAGATTGGAAGACTTCTTGACACTTCGGGCCTTGGTTCAGCAGTCAAAAAAAGAGATCTGGTTGCTGTTAAAATGCATTTTGGGGAGCAGGGGAATACTGCTTTTATCCGGCCTGTATTTATAAGGAAGATTATTGAAAAAATAAAAGAAGCAGGAAGTTTTCCATTCCTTACAGATTGCAATACCCTGTATGCCGGTACACGAAGTGATGCTCCACATCATCACATAACAGCTATTCAAAACGGATTTGCTTATTCAGTGATTGATGCTCCGGTTATCATAGCGGATGGGCTGAGGGGGCGCAGTGAAACTTCTGTGGTTATAAATCAGAAGCGTTTTAAAAGAGTATATATTGGATCTGAGATTATACGGGCGGATTCGCTATTATCAGTGGCTCATTTTAAGGGACATGAACTTTCCGGTTTTGGCGGGACAATTAAGAATCTTGGCATGGGATGCGCATCGAAAAGGGGAAAGCTGGCTCAACATTCAACAGTGAGCCCTAAAGTTAAAAGAAAAAAATGTGTCGGCTGTGGTGAATGCGTGAGTCATTGCGCTAAAAAAGCCATAAGGCTGATAAAAGATAAGGCGACTATTGATCCTGAAAAGTGTATGGGCTGTGGAGAGTGCATCATTATTTGCTCCAACAATGCAATACAGATTCAATGGAATCAGGATATACCTGTTTTTCTCGAAAATATGGTTGAATATTTGATGGGTGTTTTAAAGAATAAAAAGGGTAGAACATTATTTTTGAATTTTATTACCGATGTTTCACCCGAATGTGACTGTCTACCACATAATGATGCACCTATTGTAAGAAATATAGGTATCGTTGCTTCAAAAGACCCCGTTGCTATTGATCAGGCCTCTGTAGATCTTGTTAACAATGAGCAGGCTCTCCCTGGATCGCGCCTTAAGAAAAATACTAAACCCGGGGAAGATAAGTTCAGGGGTATACACCCAAAAGTGGACTGGTCCATACAGCTTGAATATGCTGAAAGTATTGGGCTGGGGAGCCGCAACTATGAACTTATTACCATCTGAAAGGCGAGTTCAAGTTTACTCACCTTTGGTGCGGGAATAAGTGCCTAAAGTGAGCTAAAGTATATTAAAGTGCCTAAAGTTAATGAATGCGCCTTCGGCACTGCCAATTCTAACTTTTTTACCATACAATTTTGCTCATTTTGTTTCTATCTGAACTTATAACGGCTACCAACATAAAGCGGGACACTTTCCGCCATTTTGTCCCTATAGCAATTCCGCAATCAAGAGTAGAGGCGGGTTTCAAACCCGCCTCTACTGGCTGGCGGGCTGTCCCGCCTTACGTTGGTAGCCCTTATAACCAAGTTCTTAATATCTATAGCACGCCGAAGGCGTACCACAACTTTAGGCATTTTAGGCACTTTAGCTCACTTTAGGCACTTAAAATTCTCCTTATAACGGTTCCAGAAATCTTCCTGAGTAAACTTATGTTCCTGGGTACCATGGTGTTCGACTGAAAAGCTGGCGCAAACAGCACCCATTTTTGCAGAAGTAATCAGATCTTTTCCCATTACCATACCTTTAATCATTCCTGCGCGAAAGGCATCGCCTGCGCCTGTCGGATCAGAGACGACAAGTGCTTTTGCTGACGATATTTTTGTTTCCTGGTCCTGCAAATATACTATTGAGCCGTTTTCACCCAGAGTTGTAATAATACTTTTTGTAATTTTAAGAAGATCTGAATTTTCAAGTTCAGTAGCTTTTTTTATCATTTCCAGCTCATAGTCATTTGATATCAACATTTCGGAATCGGTAATTATTTCTATCATCCGGCCCCCTGACAGTGCCGTGATTGACTGGCCGGGATCAAAAATATAGGGGATACTGTGTTCCTTGTAGATCCGGCCGTAGTTTATCATATCTTCGATATTACCCGGAGCTATAATTGCTATTGCCTCTTTTCGATCAACTTCGTCAAATTTATAGAGCGAGGGATATTTCATTGCTCCCGGGTTAAAACCCGTAATCTGGTTATCTGCTTTGTCTGTGGTAATATAAGCACCTGCGGTGAATTCTTCCGGAATTTTCCGAATGCCGGTTAACGGCAGGTTATGTTGATGCAGCCATGTTTCATAGCTGTCAAAATCTTTGCCGGCAGTTGCCAGAATCAGCGGCTTTTCTCCTAATAAAGAAAGGCTGTAAGCAATATTTCCTGCTGTGCCTCCAAATTTCTCGATAAGGCCGTTAACCATAAAGCAGACATTTAGAATATGTATTTTCTCAGGTAAGATATGATCTTCAAATTTTCCAGGAAAGTCCATTATGCGGTCATAAGCCAGTGACCCGGACACAAATATTTTCATACGATCACCCCTAAAACATTATTTTTAAATTCATCTATGCCGATACGTTCAATAAAGCGCTCTGTTCTTTCTTTTTTCGTAAGCGTTCACGGAACTTTGAAATTAGAAATTTGGCCTTCATGCTTTTGTACTGTTGATGAACGTATTCAATTTTGGGCCGAGTTTTTCAACTATTGCTTTGTATTCTGTTGCGCTTGACTCAGATAAAACTTTTCTTCTGATTTCTCCTAATTTCTACTTTCCAATTTCAAGTTTCAAGCCGTGAACGGCTACCTTTTTTATTATCAACTTTTATTACCAAAAATCAATACTTCTTAATCAGAAATTTACAAACTCATTTTGTAACAATTTAGCCTTTTGAAAAAGAATTTGACGAGATAACAGGATAAACAAGATTTTATTTAAAGTGCACAGACAAAGCTAACTTTCATTGTAGCTACACCTCGAAAGGCCACAAATTGCGGTTTTCGCTGGCCATGAACATCAATAGCTGCGTTGCTCAGGCGGATGGTAGGGGCACGATGCATCGTGCCCCTACTTCGCGCCTTGCTCTTGATGCTCATCGCTCACCAAAAAAAACGCAATTTGCAACCTTCCGAGGTATAAATTTGGATTAACAGGAAAAGTTCCGATAATTTAAATCCTGAATATCTTGTAAATCCTGTCCAAAAAAATAATATTTTAAAGAGCTAAAGTGTTACCTCATTTTTATGTAACATTAACCGGCCTTGCCTATCCCAAAGAAATTATCCGAAGGGAAAATTTGTGGTTTGACCCTTCATAGTGTGTATGATATTGAAATTGTATAATTAAACCTAAATTGAGCGATTTTTTACTCTACCTGCACCAATCTCTTGCGCATCAAGGACTTGCGAAAAGTCTCGACATATCCATTGGTATGCCTGCGCTTTTCGCAAACCTTGCTGCATCAAGATCTTAGCACATTTCTTCCCAAAAAATCGCTCAACTTAGGTTAAAGTTATGACACCGTTCTTTCCAAGCGGAGAACTGACATATGTTTAGATTTTTACATGCTGCCGACATTCATTTAGACAGCCCTTTGCATAAGCTCGATTACTACGAGGGCGCTCCGGTTGATGAACTTCGCCAGGCGACCCGCCGGGCATTAGACAACCTGGTTCAGACTGCTATCAGGGAAAATGTGTCCTTTGTTCTCATCAGCGGAGATCTTTATGACGGAGATTGGAAAGACTACAACACTGGCCTGTATTTTGTATCACAAACAAGCAAGCTGCGTGACGCAGGCATTTCCGTATACATTGTGGCCGGGAACCACGATGCTGCCGGCAAAATTTCGAGGGTGCTCCGGTTTCCTGAAAGTGTGCATCTGTTTCCAAATCACAAGCCCGCAACACTTCGCATCGGCAATATAGAAGTCGCCATTCACGGCCAGAGCTTTGCTTCGCCGGCCGTAAAAAAGGATCTCTCAGTTAAGTACCCGCCGCCCCTGCCAGGCTGTTTCAACATCGGTATGCTGCACACATGCGTCACAGGTCGTGAGGGACATGAGCCGTATGCCCCTTGCACCCTGGACGGGTTGCGATCAAAAGGATACGACTACTGGGCTCTGGGGCATGTTCATCAGCACGAAGTGCTCATGGATGATCCGCTAATTGTGTTTCCGGGAAATATTCAGGGCCGCCATGTCCGGGAGACCGGCCCCAAAGGCTGTGTGCTTGTTTCCGTTGATGACAGCGGGCGGCCTGAGCTGGAATTCAAAACTCTGGACGTTATTCGCTGGGTTATTGTAAATGTGGATACATCCGGTGCTGATAGTGGTTACGAGGTGGTTAATCGATTCAATAAATACCTTGAAGCTTGTTTGGACGAAAATGAGGGCTTGCCGCTGGTGGCTCGTGTTGTAATCAAAGGGAATACGCAATCCCATAGTGAACTTGCTTCAGATATGGAGCGGTGGACCAATGAGATCCGGTCGGCGGCTTTGGATACCAGCGGAGGGCAGGTTTGGGTTGAAAAAGTGAAGTTCCACACGAAGCCGCCTTTATCTGACAAAGCCTTGAAATCAGCGGACGGGGCCATAGGAGAGCTTGTTCATCTTCTTGATGAGTTGCAATCCGACCCGGACCGTTTGCATGCACTGGCAGATGAACTGGCAGACCTTGAAAAAAAAGTTCCCAGAGAACTGAAAGAAGGTGCGGACGGAATGAAATTTGACGATCCCAAATGGCTTGGCAGCTTACTTGATCAGGTGCGCCCGATGCTCCTTCAGCGGCTTGTTCGTAAAGAGGAATCCGAATGAAAATTTGCGAGATAAGGCTTATTGCTTTCGGTCCTTTTACTGATGTTCGAATTGACCTGAGTGGAGGAAAGGAAGGCCTGCACATCATATACGGCCCCAACGAGGCGGGTAAAAGCTCAGCCTTGCGGGCGCTGAGGCACATGCTTTATGGTATTCCTGAGCGGTCATTAGATGATTTTCTTCATCCATATACGAAAATGCGAGTCGGAGCTGCCATTCAACGCAAAGACGGCGATGTCCTGGAGTTTGTCCGTCGCAAGGGCAGGAGCAACACCCTGCGCGCAGCGGATGATAAAACCGTGCTGGATGAGTCCATTCTTCATCAGTTTTTAAGCGGTGTGAATGCCGATGTCTTTTCCACCATGTTCGGCATAGCCCATGCCGACCTGGTCCGTGGCGGCAGAGAAATCATTCAGGGCGGCGGAAGTATGGGCCAAATTATTTTTGCCGCAGGATCAGGTGTTGCCAATCTCCGTGCAGTTCAGGAAGAACTCCAATCCGAAATCGATTTTCTTTTTAAACCATCGGGGCAGAAGCCAAAAATCAATGAAGCACTTAGCAAACTAAACAAAAACCGTAAAGAGTTGCGTGATGCACAACTGCCAAGCCAGGAGTGGGTCAACCATGATCAGGCATTGCAGGAAGCGCAGGCTCGTAAGCAGGCTGTTGATCAGAAGCTGGCGCATAAACAGCGAGATCGACACCGCCTGGAACGTATCAAGGAAGCGCTGCCCTTTATTGCCAGACGTAGAGACTTGATAGAGGATTATAAAAACTACGCAACTGCCGTCCTGCTTCCTGAAAATTTCAGAGATGAAAGACATGGGCTAATCACAAAGCTCAGCGTCGCTGAAGACGATCGCACTCAGACACTACAAGTTATCGAAACACTCAAACGAGATATGGCGAAACTACAAGTTTCCGAAGGGCTGATAGAAAATTCAGGGCTTATTGAGGAGATTCATCAAGAGCTGGGCAGTCATCGCAAGGCAGCCAGGGATCGCATCCGGCTTCAGACACGCAGAGATGTGCTGAGAAGCGAGGCAAAGGATATACTTCGTGGTCTTTGTGATGATTTACCCCTTGAAGATGCAGAAAAACTTCGCATAAAGAAAGCCGACAAAGTCGGGATTCAGGAACTTGGCATAAAGTTTGAGCGGATCATAACTCGTATAGAAAATACCCGGGAGGCAATACCAAAGATTTCTGATCAGATTAACGATCTCGACACGCAATTGAAAACGCTTGATGAACCCAAACCGATAGATCAATTGAAAATTGCCATAGAACAGGCAGAAGAGTATGGCGTGCTTGAAAACCGATGGCGTGACGATCAGACAGAGATCCTAAATGATGTAAAAACACTGGAAATAAAGTTAAGCAAACAGTCATTATGGGCAGGCTCCATCGAAGAAATTGAAGGGCTCCGCATACCATCGCTGGAAACTATTGATGAATTTGACGACCGAACTGATAAGGCAGAGCGTACGGCTGCCGAACTAAAATCTGAAAGCAAAAGACTGCATGGCGCGCAAGCAAAGATTGAACAACAAATCGAACAACTCCAATTAGAACAAGAGGTGCCTACCGAGGAAGACTTGCAGGATTTAAGAGATGCGCGTGAGCAAGGCTGGCAGTTAGTGCGCAGTACTATAAAAGGCGATTTTGTGCCCGATGAAGAAGTTCAGGATTTTATCCGGCGATTTCAACCCGCTATCACTTTAGCGGATGCTTTTGAAGCCAGTGTTTTTCAAACAGATGAAATTGCGGACAGACTCAGACGCGAGGCCGATCGTGTCGCGAATTTAGCACGACTGATAGCTGAAAAGGCAGCTCAAGAAAAACAGTCCAAACGCTTAAAAGAAGATCTGGACATCGCTGAGAAGAAGCTCGCTGAAATTAACAATGAATGGGTGAAGTTATGGCAGGCCGCCGGGATTGCGCCTCGAACGCCAAGGGAAATGCGAGGCTGGACCCAGGACCACGCTGCTATGACCGAAAAGGCAGCGGAAATTAGAGAACAAAAGTCCAAAACAGATGTGCTGCAAAAAAGCATCGACAAGCGCCGCAACGCATTGGAGCAATCCCTTCATTCTCTCTCCGAACCTCGTACTGTTCGAGATGAATTATTAGCTGATTTGATCAAAAGGGCACGAGTGGTTATCGAACGGCAGGAAGAATTGATAAATATCAGAAAACAGTTTCAGGGCGAGAAAAAACAGAAGGAAAAAGAATTAGCTGAGGCGAAAGCCCGCGTTGAGCAAAGTGAAAAGGATCTTTCTCAATGGAAGAAGGAATGGGAGCCGGCAGTCCGGCCCCTTGGACTTGTTGTTAATTCTAAACCCTCCCAGGCGAATGCGGTGATGGACGATCTGTCAAGCCTCTTTGAAAAGCTCAAGGAAGCGGAAACTCTTCAAAAACGTATCAAAGGGATCGACCTGGATTCAACGGAATTTGCTGATAAGGTCACCGGCCTGGTAAAAACAGTAGCCGAAGAACTGGCGGATTTGCCTGTCGATCAGGCTGCTACTGAACTCAACGCTCGATTGAACCGGGCACGAACGAACCAGACAAAGCTGCAGGCCTTTGAAAAGCAATTGAGCAAGGAACACAAGCGAGATAACCAGGCAAACAAAGAGATGACCAGGATTAAAACTCGACTCAATGGCATGTGTGAAGAAGCCGGCTGCAAAAGTTACGAGGGCCTCCAGGAGGCCGAACGTCGTTCCGAAAAACGCCGCCAGATCGAATCCGACTTGAAAAGTCTCGACGAACAACTGCTAAAGCTGAGCGCCGGCGATACCATTGATGATTTTGTTAAAGAAGCGTTAAACGAGGATCCGGATGGGATAGATACAGAAATTGAACAACTAACAGAAGAGATTGATAAGTTGACCGATGAAAAGTCTGCTCAAGATCAGACTATTGGTAGTGAGAGGACCGAGCTCAGCAAGATGGACGGCAGCGCGCGAGCGGCAGACATAGCCGAAGAAACCCAAATGCTTCTGGGACGACTTGAAAACGATGTCGAGCAATACGCCCGGCTGCGACTTGCCTCTGCTGTTTTAAGCCAGGCCATTGAAAGGTATCGTGAAAAAAACCAGGCTCCTATTCTTAAACGGGCTAATTCTTTTTTTGCGCAAATGACGCGGGGCTCATTTGAAGGGGTCAGGGCGGACTTTGACGATAACGGTCAGCCTGTGCTTGTGGGTGTCCGCCCGGGCGGTAAAGAGGTAGTGGGCGTGGAGGGCATGAGTGAGGGCACCGCGGATCAGCTCTATCTTGTCCTGCGATTGGCAGGCCTGGAGGAATATCTGAAGCAAAACGAACCGATTCCATTCATCGTGGACGACATTTTGATAAAGTTTGACGACGACCGCGCGGCCGCAGCCTTGAAAGCCCTGGCGCAGTTATCCACCAAAACCCAGGTCATATTCTTTACGCATCACCGGCACCTGGTGGAACTGGCAGAGGAGAATATCGATCCTTTGGTTTTGATTAAGCACACTTTAAACGCTTGAAGTGTTTATTCGGAGAAATTGAAAATACGGAATCATTGCATTCGTAGGGGTACCCCTTGTGGGTACCCAAAATGCGGGGCAACCAATAACGATAGGGCAACCAATAACGATAGGGCAACCAATAACGATAGGGCAACCACAAGGGATTGCCCCTACGTTGGTGATGCGGCAGGGGCCTTTAAATCATTGGCCACCAATGAATATATTCGGGGTGTGAAAAATAATGATTGGTCACGGTTGAATAAAAAATTATGGCAACGCAATTATTACGAATATATCGTCATGCCCAATCATTTTCATGGAATCATTGCATTCGTAGGGGTACCCCTTGTGGGTACCCAAAATGCGGGGCAACCAATAACGATAGGGCAACCAATAACGATAGGGCAACCACAAGGGATTGCCCCTACGTTGGTGATGCGGCAGGGGCCTTTAAATCATTGGCCACCAATGAATATATTCGGGGTGTGAAAAATAATGATTGGTCACGGTTGAATAAAAAATTATGGCAACGCAATTATTACGAATATATCGTCATGCCCAATCATTTTCATGGAATCATTGCATTCGTAGGGGTACCCCTTGTGGGTACCCAAAATGCGGGGCAACCAATAACGATAGGGCAACCACAAGGGATTGCCCCTACGTTGGTGATACGGCTTTTTGCGAAGAAATGAGCCGGGATTTTGATGTGGTAAGGTTTGAGAATATGAAAAAATGAAATACAATCCTGATATTCATCACCGCCGTTCCATTCGATTAAAGGGATATGATTATTCACAGGCAGGATTATATTTCATCACCATTTGTACACAAAACCGATTGTGTTTGTTTGGGGAAATTGAAAATGGGGGAATGCAAATAAACGATGCAGGAATAATGATTGAACACCAATGGCAGGAATTGATATATCGTTTTGATAATATCAAATTACATGAATTTATCGTCATGCCCAATCATTTTCATGGAATCATTGAATTCGTAGGGGTGCCCCTTGTGGGTACCCAAAATGTGGAACAACCGTCAACAATGGGTCAACCACAAGGGATTGCCCCTACGGTTGGTGATATGGTAGGGGCATTTAAATCATTGACCACCAATGAATATATTCGGGGTGTGAAAAATAATGATTGGTCACGGTTTAACAAAAAATTATGGCAACGCAATTATTACGAACACATTATCCGTGATGAAAAATCCTATTATCAAATATTGGAATACGTACAAACAAATCCCCTGAAATGGCAGGATGATAAATATTATGTCTAAGATCACCGAATCCGCTATCGAATAGGGGCACGATGCATCGTGCCCCTACCATCCATCGGCAGGATAAAAAATGGGCTCACATTTTATTCCAGCGTTTCTAAAAAACAGTCTAATCTTTTAACCTAAATTGAGCGATTTTTTACTCGACCTGCATCAAGATCTCGGCACATTTTTTCGCAAAAAATCGCTCAACTTAGGTTTAAGCATCTGGTGGTAAAGAGGATTATAGGTAAGTCTTCGCAGCGTATGGTTTGCCAGATTTTCTTTGGTTATTTCGCCTTGCCAAATCTCTGGATCATTTATGCACGCCATCCTTTTTTCTTTGTTTCGCTGGTAAACTTAAAAACAGATATTTACTTCAGACTGTTGAAGACGAAAGGGGGTGCTCGGCATCCAATAAATATGACGATGATAAATACTATAGTGAAAACAACTGATCTGGAAGATTTTGCAGTTTGTTTACTTCAATAAACCAGGGCTCTTTTTAGATGGTATTTCTTATGAATTTGATTTTTGAATTTCAACGAGATAAATTAATAAGTTAAAGATAGTCATCCCATATTTCTTCATCCCACAAATTGTCATACATATCATCCCAGGTTATAACTTCATTAAAAATATTTTTTAAACCAAATCTGTTATGTGTAGATTCATAATCATAATCAGATTCGAATCCATTTCCATCGAAGTATAATTTATCAAGATCAGGCATAGCCGCCTCCGTTTTAGAAAAAAATTAGGATATTATGAGATTGAAAAATAACAAGGTGAGCGGCAAAAAGATACTATGACCTAAGTTGAGCGATTTTTTCGCAAAAAATAGCTCAACTTAGGTATCATGGAAGTTTTATTTATTCTACATTAATGCTTATCTGTTTAGGCTTTTTTTCCTCAGGCTTTGGTACTTCTATTTCAAGAACCCCGTTTTTGAAATTTGCCTTAATTGCTTCAGGATTTACCGCATCCGGCAAAGTGAAAGACCTCTGGAATTTGCCGAAACTCCTCTCTTTTCTGTAGTAATTTTCTTCCTTGGTTTCTTTATCAAAAAAACGCTCCCCTTTAATTATTAACACATTGCCTTTAACATCTATGGATACATCATCTTTTTTTATACCAGGGAGTTCTGCTTTTATGACGATTGCATTATCGGTGTCAAAAATATCTACTGCTGGTCTCCAGGCGGACATGCCGACCTCGTCTTCAAAGTCCGTTGAACCAGCAAATGCTTCACTAAACATGCGGTTTATGCGGTCTTGCAGGGTCGCTACGTTTCTCAAAGGATCCCATCTTACAATAGTCATATTAACATACTCCTTAAAGGCTCGGTCAAAAATAACTTGGCATTTTTGCATCCCGACTTCACCATATCTTTAACCGGTCTTCATTCGCAAAAGTCCTCGAAATAGCTCGCTATTCCTGCGATTTTGCTCAATCAGATCGATTAAATCTACGGCAAATTCGGGCGCAAATTCTACCAAGTTTTTTTTGACCGAGCCCTAAATCCAGCGTATTAAATATTCTTTTTTTTGAACCATTTCAAATCAAGTGTCAAGATAAAAATGACGGTAAATTTACAACTTTTTAAAATTTATTTTTTATTTGTAGTTTTGATTTATCAGCTATACAATACCTTGTGGTTGGTATTTATAACAGGCTATTTATGAGAAATACAGGTTAAGAATATTTCAGAAAATATCCGCAATATTTTTTTGGGATACAATGTGGTATAATGCGAAAAATATTTGCACCTAAGTTGAGCGATACTCAATCAGCCAGAGGCTGACAAAAGGAATGAGTGATGGCTGAAAAACCAACGCACAAAGAAATCAATCAAAAAGAGATGTTGCCAAAAACCACTTCAGCACAATGGCATACTACCTTTGATGCCATTAATGACGCTGTTTGTCTTTTGGACATGAATGGAAAGATTTTACGATGCAATAAGGCAATGGAAGGCCTTCTGAAAAAATCCTCCAAAGAAATAATCGGCGGCACCTGCTGGGAACTTATGCATGGAACGGATAAACCTGTAAAAGGTTGCCCAATTGTACGCATGAAAAAAACTTTTTGCAGAGAAAGCCTTGTTTTGAAGGTTGATCACAAATGGCTTGATATTGCTGTCGATCCTCTAATAGATGAAACAGGAAATCTTACCAGCGCTGTGCACATTATAAGCGATATAACTCAACGCAAGCAGGCAGAGAAGGCTTTGAAACGTTTAAATGAAGAACTTTTAAAAGAGCATAATCAAAGGAAGATATTATCCAAGAGCCTTATAGATCTTCTGGAAAAAGACCGCCGGCAGATCGCCATGGAACTTCATGACCACATTGGCCAAACCCTGACCTCCATCAAGCTGAACCTTGAAATGATCCATGGGAAATTGAAGCCTGGCGGTACAGAGCTGGGAGCCCAGATAGCAGTTGCTCAAGAAAGAACGATTCAAGCGATAAAGGATATTAAGAATGTCTCTCGCGGGCTGAGGCCCGCCATGATAGAGTCTCTGGGCGTAGTGTCTTCCCTTCGGGAGCTATTCAACGAAATTCAGCAGCAAACGGATATTGAAATCCGTTTTTTTAGTCGAGGGATTCCTAAACGATTTGAAGAAGCAAAGGAACTTGCCGTTTACCGTATCGCACAGGAGGCATTAACCAATATCATCAGACATGCCCGGGCTAAGAATATTTTTGTGAATCTAATCAAGAAAGACAAAAAGCTTTTATTGAGCGTGGAAGATAACGGCGTTGGTTTTGATCAGGACAAGGTAATGAAGCCCTCAAAAAGAAAGGGATCACTCGGGCTCCTCATTATGAAGGAGAGAGCAGTACAACTTGATGGAGAGTTCACCATAGAGTCACAGCCCGGCAAAGGAACACATTTATTGGTAGAAATACCGATTTGAGTTACGGGTTGCGGGTTGAAACCATACTTTATTTGAATTTTATAAATGATACTCACGAACTAAACGAAAAAGAAATGAGTTTTTCCCTTGACTCTTATAATAAATTAGGGCGAAAGATAAACACATTCATTCAGTATGTGGATAAAAACTGGGAATAACCCGTAACTCGCAACCCGTAACTGGTGAAACCATGCCTAAAACTAAGATTCTTATTGCAGATGATCATCGGGTGGTGATTGAAGGGATCAAGAGTGCCCTGCAAGAGCATCCGGAATTTAGGGTGGTGGGCGAAGCTGTTGATGGACTTGAGGCCGTGGAATTTGCCAAGTCATTAGAGCCCAATATAGTGATAATGGATATTTCGATGCCAAATCTCAACGGCATAGAGGCCACCAGACAAATAAAGGGATTAAAACCTGGAATTCAGATCCTCGTTTATACCATGCATTTTGATAAAGAGTTTGTTATCGATCTTTTCAAGGCGGGGATATCCGCTTATGTCCTGAAAGATGATCCTCTATCAGATCTGATTTTAGCATTAAAGGCTGTCGAGGGCGGAGGAACATATTTCAGCACAATGGCTCCGACGATTTTAGCCAGGCATATGGAGGAAATAGAAGAGAAATCTACGAGTAAGAATTCTTTTGATACCTTGAGCCAGCGCGAGATAGAGGTTTTTCAGCTCCTGGCCGAAGGAAAGAGAATCAAGGAAATAGCCAAGCAGTTGTTTATAAGCCCGAAAACAGTGGAATCCCATAAATACAATATCATGGAAAAACTGCAAGCAGCATCAGTAGTCGATCTCACCAAAATCGCTATCAGAAAAAACCTGATTAAAGTATAGGGATTTTCCTGACCAATATGATTCAAACCAAAACCACATTATTTAGTGTGTAGAATAGTAGTATTATACAAGATATTGTGATCTGAAAACCGTCGGAAAAATCTGCTCCCTGACTCAGAATTTTGTCCCCCCATTTTTCTTTGTAATAACAGTCAGTTGCCTTTCCCCAACGACAAGCCTTTTATTCTCCAAGAATTCCCCATAAAAAAGCATAACTCTCCTGATTTACAACCTTTAACCGCCTATAATATTCTGCCAATACTCAATACCAAATACCAAATACCCAGTCCCCTAATAATACGGAGTTTTCCATGAACGAAAAAATATTAATCATTGATCGTGAGCCGGATATTCGGAAAGCCCTTGAAACCCTTTTGAGAAAAGAGAGTTATCAGGTACAAAACGCCTCAATGGGCGAGGAGGCGATTGACACTCTTAAATCCGACACATTTGACCTGGTTATTATGGATATCAACATGCCGGGCACAAATGGTCTTCAGCTCATGAGGAATATTAAGGAACTGGAAAAAGCCATAGAAGTCATTGTTCTCACAGGTCTTAACAGCATTAACAATGCCGTGCAGGCATTGAGAGCTGAAGGAGCCTTTGATTTCATTAGTAAACCCCTGGAAAACTATGATCAACTGCTCATAAGCGTAAGACAGGCATTGGAAAAACGCAGGTTGAACATAGAAAAGAACGCATTTGTCAGGGAGATGGGGAACCATCAGTCTGCGCGGAAAAAGATTCTTGTTGTTGATGACGATCCCCTGATTCATGAACTGATTAGCGAAATGCTCTCAGCTCATCAGTACGAAACAGAAGTTGCATCAAGCGGTTTTGAAGCCGGGGCCAAGGTTATGAAGTTTAAGCCGTGCCTTGTTATTCTGGATCTTATCATGCCTGGAATTAGCGGATTTAAGGTATGCAGATCGATAAAGGAAGACCCGGATACCTCTCACATAAAAATATTGGCCATTACAGGTTATGATACCCAAGAGAACTTGGACAGAATCATAGAGGCAGGCGCTGATGGTTATCTGGCAAAACCTGTGGTGATGGACGCATTACTGCAACAGATAGAAGACCTTTTGAATAACGATAAGTATTTCACGATGAACCAAAAAGGGTGAAAACAAGCAAGAAAAAATGAACATCGAATAGTGAGAATCAAAAAAATTGAAGATTGTATATTGAAAAGTGAGAATTGAAGGAACTTTGACAATTTTATATGAATAGATGGAGCGAAGCGATACCACAAGTATTCAATTTTCGGTAGTCCCTACAAAACAATGCGGGTCAATAATTTCAACAAGTTATCTATTATAGCTTTTGCCACCTTTGCACGGAAGTGGGACTTTAGTCCCGCAAAAACACTGCGCAACAAGGCGGGGCTAAAGCCCCACTTCCTGATAGTAACAGTGCAGAGCAATGATTTCAATTAGTTACATATCATGGTTGCTATTAGCACATAACAAAAAATCAGGGGTAGCAAAGTAATCCAGAATGGTATTTTATAGCCTGCATTGCTTTGTAGGGACTACCCAATTTTCAGTATTCAATTTTCACTTGATATAGGTATTAACCAGGAGAAAAATTATGGAAAAGATAACATTACATCTATTAATTCTCGAAGATAACCCGGATGATGCTGAACTGGCAGTAAAGGAACTCGAAAGCAAAGGGTTTAACGTGAAATGGACCAGGGTGGATACAAAAGAAGCCTTTAGAGAAGCGCTTGCCGAAAAACCCGGTCTGATCCTGGCTGATTATTATGTACCGTCTTTTGATGCTATGGCTGCATTGCAGATGTACAAGCAACTCAAACTTGAGATTCCGCTAATCGTTTATTCAGGCGCAATTAGCGAGGAAATGGCTATTGAATGCATGAAATCCGGCGCAACAGATTATGTTTTTAAAGACAATCTCTCCCGTCTGGTTCCTGTTGTAAAACGGGCGCTTGAGGAAATGAAAATATACCGGAAAAGCAAGCAGGCAGAGGAGGCGCTGCGGGAAAGCGAGGAGAAATATAGAACTCTTTACGATTCTTCCAGAGATGCCATTATGATTATTACCACGGACAAAGTGTTTCTCAACGGAAATCCTGCTTGCGTAAAGATGTTTAGATGTCGGAATGAGGATGAATTTATTTCTCTAACCCCAGCGGCTTTATCTCCGGAATATCAGCCGGATGGAGACTTATCTGTTGAAAAGTCTCAAAAGATGATTTCAATTGCCATGGAACAAGGCAGTCATTTCTTTGAATGGAAACACAAACGAATAAATGGAGAGGAATTTTATTCTACAGTTTTATTAGCCAGTATGAAATTATATGGTAAAAAAATCTTACAGGCAACAGTCCGCGACATCACCGAGCACAAGAAACTCGAAGCCCAATTAGCTCAGTCCCGGAAGATGGAGGCCATCGGCACGCTTGCCGGAGGGATTGCCCATGACTTCAACAATATACTGACCACCATCATCGGGAATGCCGAGCTTGCGTTGATGGATGTCATCAAGGATGAATCCTTACGCAATGGAATAAAAGAGATTAAGAAAGCCGGGAAAAGGGCAGCCTCTTTAACCCGCCAGCTTCTTGCCTTTAGTCGCAAGCAGATTGTTCAGCCTGAGCTCCTGGATATTAATGAATTATTAACAGATATAGAAAAAATGCTTTGCCGCCTGATTGGGGAGGATGTTGAGCTGTTGACGATTCCGGAGCCTGCATTGTGGCAGGTAGAAATAGACCCTGGCCAGATTGAGCAGGTAATCATTAACCTTGCGGTCAATGCCAGGGATGCCATGCTACAGGGGGGAAAGCTCACTATTGAGACAGACAATGCTGATCTGAACGAGAATTATTTTCGCGAGCACGGTGTTGAAAGAAAAAAGTCAGGCCATTATGTGGTGATGACTGTAAGCGATACCGGCAGCGGGATGGACAAAAAAACCCAGGAACATATCTTCGAGCCTTTTTTTACCACAAAGGAAGTCGGCAAGGGCACGGGACTGGGTTTGTCCACTATATACGGTATTGTCAAGCAAAATAATGGCTTTATCTGGGTTTACAGCGAGCCAGGACAGGGAACTACATTTAAGGTCTATCTGCCTGAAGTGAAAAAGGATGCGGACCCGAAGAAAAAAGAACAAACCCCTGTGGATGATCCCGGCGGTTCCGAGACTGTTTTGATCGTAGAAGATAATGATTTGCTCCGAAATTTTGCGCAAAAAGCTCTCCGGGGCTATGGGTACAGGGTCCTTGTAGCTGAAAATGGCGAAGATGCCATGAGGGTCTGCAAGGAGCACGACGGTCAGATTGATCTGATGATAACCGATGTGATAATGCCGAAGATGGGCGGCAGGGAAGCAGCAGATCGGCTGCAACCTCTATATCCCCGGATGAAGGTAATTTATATGTCGGGATACACGGACAACGCAATTGTTCATCACGGTGTTCTGGAGCCGGGGCTGAATTTCCTTGAAAAGCCTTTTACGCCAAAAGGTCTGGCGCGTATGGTGCGGGAAGTGCTGGACAGAGAAAGTGAAAAGTAAATGGTGCTCTGTTGATTTTAAAACTTAGGAACGGGGACAAAATAACTTCCCCAAGTAGGCATCACAGCTTCAGGCCACCTTTGCCCGATCTCAAATCACAAAAATATCAAAATAGCTCGCTATTCCATCAACTTTTGTGATTTTGAGATCGAACAAATTTGACCCAAATCTATGCGCCTACTTGGGGAAGTTATTTTGTCCCCGTTCCTTATTTAAAAAATTGGAGTTTTTAATGACTGAAAAACCAACCTATGCAGAATTAGAACAAATGGTAGAGGAACTGAGAAAAAGTGAAAAACAACAACAGATCATTCTCAATGCTTCTGGTGATATGATAATGCAATATGATACAGATTTGAGAATAGTGTGGGCAAATAAGACCGCAGCTACTGTACTTAATAAATCTGTTCATGATATTGTTGGGCATCAATGCTATAAAATATTTCAGAATAGAGATACCACTTGCCCAGGCTGTCCTTGCGTAAAAGCCCTGGAAACTGGAAATGTTGAAAATCAAATTATGCATCATCGGGCTATGGATGTTGTAGGCGAGTCTTATTGGGACAATTGTGCTGTGCCAATAAAAGATGATAACGGTCAACTTGTCGGATTCGCTGAGATCGCTCGAAATATTACGCATAAGGTGCTGGCAGAGAAGGCGCTGCTGGACACCCAACATGAGCTGAATATCAGGAATAAGATCGCAAACATCTTCCTTACGGTTTCTGACGAGGAAATGTATGGCGAAGTCCTTCAGATTGTTCTTGAGGCCATGAAAAGTAAGTATGGTATATTTGGCTATATTGACGAAAACGGAGATTTGGCAGCCCCCTCAATGACAAGAGACATCTGGGACAAATGCCGTATCTCTGACAAAAAAATAGTATATCGTCGGGAAGAATGGGGCGGTATATGGGGACGTGCGCTCGTAGAAAAGAAGACACTTTTTTCGAACAAACCCTTTGAGGTGCCTGAGGGACATCTGCCTATATCCTGTGCTGTGGTTGTTCCTATCATCGACCATGGAGAGTCAATTGGAACATTGGAAGTCGCAAACAAGCCCAAGGGTTATGACGAGAAGGACATTCAATCGCTGGAAATGATCGCTGACCACATAGCGCCAATCCTAAACGCGAGACTACAGAGGGACAGACGTGAAAAAGAGAGCAAGCAGGCGAATGAGGCACTGCGGGAGAGCGAAGAACGATTGGGAACAATATTGTCCACTATGAACATTGGGCTGATTTTGCATAATCCAGATCGAACGGTCGCCTGGGTAAACCAGTGGGTACGCCAAATGTTCCAGCACGGCGATCCAGTGGGGCAAGTCTGCTATGAATTCTTTGAGGGAAAGAGCAGGCCTTGCGATCCATGTGCGGTGCGTGATTGCTTTGAGACGGGAGAAATCTGCACAGTCGAGAGCCATAATCAAGCCAATGACCGCTGGTATTTCGGCATTACCCACCCAATTAAGGACAATGCCAATCAAGTAACCCAGGTGCTCGAGTCGGTAATGGATATTACCGAGCGCAAGCAGGCGGAGGAGGCATTGCGGAATAGTGAAAAAAGACTTGCACAAGCCGTTGGGGGAAATTCGATTCCGACCATTATTATTGACAACAATCATACCATCACACACTGGAACAAGGCTTGTGAAAAATTAACCGGTATTTCTGCGGCTGAAATGGTCGGCGCTAAAAAAACGTGGTCCGCTTTTTATGCTGAAGAAAGACCGATGCTGGCTGATTTAATAGTGGATGAAGCAACAGAAAAAGAAATAGCAGGGTATTATGAGGGTAAGTATAATAAATCTAATTTGGCTGAAGGGGCGTATGAATGTGAATCCTTCTTTCCTGATTTGGGCAAGAAAGGCTTATGGCTTTTTTTTACAGCATCACCGTTGAAAAACTCCGAGGGAACGGTCATTGGAACAATAGAAACTTTTCAGGATATTACCGAACGAAAGAATGTGGAAGATCAGCTCCGACAGGCCCGGAAGATGGAGGCCGTAGGCACTCTGGCCGGCGGCATTGCCCATGACTTTAACAACCTGCTGACCGTCATTATCGGTAATGCCCAGCTTGCTTTGATGGATGTCACCAATGATGAATCCTTGCGTGAGGGAATAGAAGAGATCAAGAAATCCGGGGAGAGGGCAGCCTCTTTGACCCGCCAGCTTTTGGCCTTCAGCCGGAAGCAGGTGATGAAGCCTGAGGTTCTCGATCTAAATGATATGATAAACGAGACGAAAAAGATGCTTAAGCGCACGATCGGAGAAAATATCGAGTTTCTAACGGTTTTAGAACCTGAGCCGTGGAAGGTCTGTGCGGACCCCGGACAGATCAACCAGATAATCATGAACATGGTGATCAATGCCAGAGACGCCATACATAATGGAGGAAAGCTTACCATTGAGACAGCCAACGCTGATCTGAACGAGAATTATTTTCGCGAGCACGGTATTGAAGGAGAAAAGCCAGGCCATTATGTATTACTGGCTATAAGCGATACCGGCATCGGGATGGACAAGGAAACTCAGGAACATATCTTCGAGCCTTTCTTCACCACAAAGGAAGTCGGCAAGGGCACGGGACTCGGTCTTTCCACGGTCTATGGCATTGTCAAACAAAACAATGGCTTTGTCTGGGTTTACAGCGAGCATAGGAAAGGGACAACATTCAAGGTCTATCTGCCAAAGGTCAAGGGAGACGCCGAGCCGGAGGAAAAAGAACAAACCCCTGTGGATGATCCCGGCGGTTCCGAGACTGTTTTGATCGTAGAAGATAATGATTTGCTCCGAAATTTTGCGCAAAAAACTCTTCAGAGCTATGGGTACAGGATACTTGTAGCTGAAAATGGTGAAGATGCCCTGAGGGTCTGCCAGGAGTACGATGGTCAGATTGATCTGATGATAACCGATGTGGTGATGCCAAAGATGGGCGGCAGGGAAGCAACAAAACGGCTGCACCCTCTCTATCCACAGATGAAGGTGATTTATATGTCAGGATACACGGACGACGCAATTGTTCATCACGGTGTTCTGGAGCCGGGGGTGAATTTTCTTGGAAAGCCTTTTACACCAAAAGGTCTGGCGCGCAAGGTGCGGGAGACGCTGGACAATTGAGAATTGAAGATTGTATATTGAAAATTGAATATTTAAGGAACTTTGACATTGAATATTGAATATTGACATTGAATATTGAAAATTTAAGAAAATAATACAATGGCGGAGCGAAGCGACTTCATTCAATATTCAATCTTCAATCTTCAATTGAAAGGGCGCAGCGATACCACAAGTATTCAATTTTCAGTATTCAATTTTCATTTGATATGGTTTTCTTAAGGAACTGTGGAAATTAAAAATGATGGAGCGAAGCGATACCACAAATATTTACTATTCACTATTCAATTTTCACTTTATATCATACAAGGTTGCAATTTCGATAATATTCGGGTTGCTGGGCTTTGCCGTAAACTTTTATCCTGTGGATTTTGTCTTTTACGGCTCTTACAGGATGAGTTTTCTTTTTGGCCTGCTGTTTCCCATGTTGATAACGCTTTCATGGGGCTGGAAATATGGATTTTTATCCGCCCTTTGCGGCGGGTGCCAGACTATGTGGATACTGTGGCTCCAACGAAGCGGTTATGGGCCGTTGGTATCTGTGCCTCCGTTTACCATGTGGATTGTATGGCTTGGATGGTTCTCACGCACCAGGCACAACATCTATCTTGGAGAAATAATATTTCGAATATTCAATACAGTGCTGCTATACACTGTATTCAGATGGGTATTTACCCTTAACGACCCTCCACACAATGTAGGCATTCCCCTGACAGTAGTTCACTCCATAGTGTTCAAAGAACTGGTAAATGGACTGCTGATCCTTTTTATTGCACAAGCGCTCCTGCATTTAGGGAGAGTGAGAACATTTTTTAAAATTTCAACAAGCACGGAAGATCCACGTTTGTATTACATATATATGAATGCCGTTATTCTTGGTGGAATATTGATCTTCAGTTTTGTGGGCGAGGGGTATATATGGGGTATGTGGGGGCCTGAGTTTCAAAATGTTGCCCGCATACTTGGCTCACTATTATTGCTGCTAATTGGAATTACGTGCACATACTTTACGGCCAATGCATTTGCGAAGAAGAAAACAGGGGAACTGATCCTGGCAGGGAAGGCGCTGCAAGAGAGCGAGGAAAAACTTTTACAAACGGTTCAGGGAATTTCGATAGCCACTTTCGTCATCGACAAAGAACACTTTATCACGCACTGGAACAGTGCCTGTGAAGATCTAACCGGTGTTTCTGCAAATCAAATAGTCGGCACAAAAAAACAGTGGTCTGTTTTATATTCTAAAGAAAGACCTGTTCTGGCCGATTTTATCGTGGACAAACTCTCAGAAAAAGAGATAGCCGGGTACTACAATGGCAAAACTCGAAAATCTACTTTTACAAAAGGGGCATACAACGCAGAAGCCTTTTTCCCGGACTTGAGCAAAAGCGGCAGATGGCTTTTTTTCACAGCAGCTCCCTTAAGAGACTATCAGGGAGAAGTCATCGGGGCCATAGAAACATTGCAGGACATCACTGAGCGTAAGCAGGCAGAAGAAGAATTAGCGAAACACCATGATCACCTGGAAGAATTGGTAAAGAAACGAACAAAAGAACTTGAAGAAAAAAACAAAGAATTAGAACGATTCAACAATCTCTTTGTAAATAGAGAATTCAGGATAAAAGAACTGAAAGATAAAGTAAAAGGGTGCAATACAAAAAAGTGACATAGAACAAAACGTTACCATTTCGGTGCCAAGAAGCACCAATTAAGCTAATTAGACGCGTTCAACGATTACTTGATATAATTTATGTCACTTTTTTGTATTGTACCCAAGTAAAGAAGCTTGAAAAAAAATAAAAGATTTTGGAATAATTCTATGAAATCAAAGCTTATTTTATGCGTTCTATTAATATTGTTTCTAATCGGATGTACTGATAATGATGCGTCGACCGTAAAGAAAAGAGATGATTTTAAGGGAACTTCCAAACAAACCGAAAAAAAACTGAACTGGATGGGGCACTGGCTTGGCGACCATGATCGTGAAACCCTTGTGCGAGAGGTTGCCCAGGAGTTTGAATTACTGAATCCCGATATAAATATTAATCTCAAATTTCCCGTTCAAATAATGGGATTACGCAGCAGAGAGAAAACAGGGAGGTTTATAGCTCATATGATAAAGACAGGTAATATAGACTGGGATATTGTATGGCTGGATGACTTCATTTACCAGCGTGCTGCAGAAGAACTGGGAGATCTACAGTGGGGCAAAAAATATCTTGTGAATTTTGAAGATGTGCCTGGTTTTAAAGAAACACAGAAATCCTTTATCATAAATGATCCTGTTTACAGGGAACAGGCAGGAGGCATAATAGCAGGGCCGTATATCGAAGGTTATTACTACGCAATTTACTATAATAAAGACGTTGCAGAAAAAATGAGTCTTCAAATAAAAGAGCATGGCATGACTTTTGACGATCTATTAGAATACATTAAAGCTGTCTATAAATACAATAAGGAACACAATACTAATATTGCAGCATTTTATGAAAGCAAGAACTATATTACTATGGAATTATTATTCCAAAACCTCTATAAATCCGAACTCAAAGATTTCAAGAAAGTTAAAGAAGAAACGGGCTCAGAACAAAAAAATACTGTTCTTCTGAGAACGTTTAAGGCCTTTGAAGAGCTGGGCAAATATAATCCGTTAATAGATTCCCATAAGGAAAATATCTGGTACCAGACAAGACATTTTATATTGAAAGATAAATGTTTGTTTTATGTTAACGGCGTCTGGATGTATAATCACTGGATGAGCATGGACGAAGAAAAAACAAAAAAGATGATTCCAGCAGAACTGCCGGTATTTCAGAAAGTGAACTATTATCTTGGAGGCTTTATTCCAGCATGGGCTGTAATGAAAGATGGTGCCAATAAAGAAGAAGCAATTAAGCTTTTGATGTTCTGGAGCAGAGCACGGGTTGCCGAGAAATGGGTGCGGTATGCAAAAGCGCCTACAGGAGTGGCCGGTAATATCAGTCTTTCTGATATGGGCGATGATCCTTTCGCTCGATTCCTTACAAAGATCACAGATAAATATGGCGGCAATGTTCATTATAGCGCTAATGCAGGATACATCCTGGGAGAAAAGAACCAGCTTTTGCAGCAGAATATTAACGAAAAACTGTTGCAGCTATTAAACGGCAATATAACCGCTCAACAGGCTTATGGTGAGATTATGAAAGAGATTATATGAAAAAAAGTAAAATATCTGATTTGAGCTTAAGAACAAAAATATTTGTATTTACTATGATGCCGTTTGTTCTGGTGATTATAATAATCAGTATATTATCAATTCAAAACAGGATAAAAAATGAAAGGGAACTGACTTCAAACAGAATTGAATCTTATGTAACTCTACTGGAAAGTGGTGATTTAAGTTTTAACAGTATAAAACAAAAAGAAAAAATAGAAAAACTTTTCAACGAGAAAGTTTTATCAGCCGAACTTATAAAAAGAGACCGCAGCATTGCCTTTACTACCGGCGGTCCTGAATATGAGATTAACAAAGAACAGATCGATAAAGCATTTCAAGGTTATATTATAACTTTTACCAGACAGAACGAAATCCCTGTTCAAATCTCACTGCACCCGATTATTGTCAAAAATACAGTAGTTGGTATTCTTCACCTTGAACTTTCATTTGAAAAATCTAACGACAGAATCAGGCAATATACATTGTTTGTTCTATTCCTGAATATATTGGGTATAATCTTATCATTCTTGTTAATATATTTTCTGTCTAAAAAAATTATATTAAACAGGCTTAAGAGTTTGACTGATATGTGTTTCGAGATCAGGAGAGGAAATCTAAATCACCAGATGTCCGTTAAATCACATGATGAGCTTGGAAGACTCGCTTTAACCTTTAATGATACAACAAAGGAACTGGCTGAACGAAATAAACAGTTAAAGGAAGAGAAACAGAAAGTTCTTGATAATATCAGGGAATTGGAAAAACAGGTTGCTATGAGGAAGCAGGCAGATGAAGAACTGAAAAAACACCATGAACATCTTGAGGAACTTGTAGAAGAAAGAACAAAAAAACTGAAAGAAAAGAATAGCGAGTTAGAAAAATTCAATAAACTCTTTGTAGATAGAGAATTTAGAATCAAGAAGCTCAGGGATAAGATTAAAGAGCTTGAGAAGAAACTCACACCAACCCTCTCTTAAAAAAAAGAGAGGAAAATCAATTAAAGAGAAGGGTCGGGGATGAGTTAAAAAATACAGGAAAAAAATGAATATTAAAAGAAACATCAAATTCATAATGATATTAAATTTATCAGTTTTTATCTTTTTGCTGAATTCATTCCTGTTTGCCCAGGAA
>Ga0255432_1045_pt1 | contig 23884 bp, 24 predicted proteins | sample ANMaggSeSYBR02I6_FD_182656 | JGI IMG/M metagenome (GOLD analysis project Ga0255432, IMG submission 182656) | Sediment cell enrichment communities from methane seep in Santa Monica Basin, California, United Staets - ANME aggregate JGI... | ecosystem: Environmental > Aquatic > Marine > Cold seeps >...
AAATCCCCAAGCGTTCAGATAGTCAAGATAACTGATGAGATATATAATAATGCCTGGACACTTTATCAGCAAAGGATGGATAAGGACTGGGGAATCACTGACTGCACAAGTTTTGAGGTTATGCAGATGTTTAATATCAGGAAGGCATTTACCGGTGATAAGCATTTCGAACAAGCAGGGTATTCTTTGATAGTGAAATAAATGCTTAATCAACTTCTTTTAAACGGCATAATTGCGGGCAGTATCTACGCCCTTATTGCTATAGGCTTTACTGTTATCTACCGTACGGTAAAGTTTTTTCATTTTGCTCACGGTGTGGTTTATACGGCTGGAGCGTACTTTGCTTATACTCTGATTATTTCATTACACCTCAATTTCGCCCTTTCTTTTTTTTTGGCCATAGTTCTGGCCGCCATTCTTGGCGTTGCTATTGATAGACTTGTCTATTATCCCCTTCGACAACAGAAAGCTTCTAACCTGATTTTTCTCTTAGCATCGTTTGGTGTCGTTATCTTCATTCAAAACCTGATTCAGCTTATCTATGGCGCACAGATCCTTACCATAAGAACCTGTCCCATCAAAGAAGGACATCATTTTCTTGGTGCAGTGATTACTGATATCCAAATTCTTATTTTAGCAGTTTCAATCATTCTTATGATATTTCTCTGGCTTTTTATACAGAAGACAAAACTCGGCAAAGCAATGAGGGCTGTGTCTGATGATCCCATAGCGGCAAATGTCGTTGGTATAAATCCCGAAAGGATAATCCTAACTTCATTTGCCATAGGTTCTGCTTTAGCTGGCGCTGCGGGGATACTCATTTCTTTTTAAACCAACATTGAACCAACAATGGGTTTTAGTGCTCTCTTGAAAGGAATTATTGCCTCAATTATTGGTGGTATTGGCAGTATTCCAGGCGCGGTGCTGGGTGGATTCTTTCTGGGGTTAGCCGAAAATCTTGGCATCTGGAAGATATCGGCTGGATGGAAGGATTGTATAGCGTTTGCGATTCTAATCATTTTTCTTCTTTTAAGACCTCGGGGCATATTGGGCAATAAAACAGAAAAGAAAACAATTTAATCCTATGGAATATCTCTTACACATTCTTATTATTGCCGGAATATACATAATTCTCACATTGAGCCTGAATCTCATTGTCGGATATACAGGACTGCCGGCACTTGGCCACGCGGCCTTTTCTTGTATAGGAGCATATACCTCAAGCCTTCTTGCATTAAATATAGGCTTGTCTCCCTGGATAGGGCTGCTGATAGGAGCCTGTGTGGCAGCATTCTCAGGCGTTGTGATTGGCTATCCAGCGGTGCGTCTAAAGGGGGATTGTCTTGCCTTGGCAACATTCGGCTTGGGGGTTATTGTTTACTCTATTGCCAAGAACTGGGTATCTCTTACAAGAGGACCGATGGGTCTTCCTGGAATACCCGGCTTTTCAATCCTTGGTTTTGGGTTGTCAGAAATATGGTCTTACTTATTATTAGTATCAATTTGCGTGGTAATCACCATCTTTGTTATAAAGAGAATAGTAAATTCTCCTTTTGGCAGGATACTGAGATCTATCCGGGAAGATGAGATTGCCTCAGCGGCTTTGGGAAAAGATACAATTAAGCATAAGCTATTGGTCTTCATCATCGGAGCATTTTTCGCCGGTATTGCAGGGAGCCTTTACGCACACTACATAACCTTTATTGATCCTTCGAGTTTCACCGTTATGGAGTCGATTACTATTCTCCTTATGGTTATTTTCGGAGGAATGGGAAGTATATCAGGCTCTGTAGTCGGAGCGGTAATTCTGGTTGTCTTGCCCGAACTTCTCAGATTTCTCGGAATGCCGTCATCAATAGCAGCTCCGATGAGACAGATGATATATGGGTTGCTCTTGGTGGTGCTTATGCTCAAGAGACCACAAGGAATAATGGGAGCTTATCGGTTCAAATGAGCGAGAGTAGAAAATTATTGGAGATTAAGAATCTTTCTAAGGAATTTGACGGTCTTAGTGCCGTAAATAACCTTGATTTTTCTATTCAACCAGCCAGCATAAACGCTCTAATAGGCCCCAACGGCGCAGGTAAGACCACGGTATTTAATATAATTTCCGGATTCTACAACGCTCACTCAGGAGATGTTTATTTTAAGAATAAAAGAATTACCAATCTGCCGCCCCACAAAATAGCCAGGTCAGGTATCTCACGGACATTTCAGAATATCAGGCTTTTTCCACAAATCACGGTTCTGGAAAACATGCTGCTTGCAACTAAGTATGACAAAGGCGAAAGCCTTCTATCTGCGCTTCTTCAATCAAAAGTTATGAAGGATGAGGAACAAAGAAATAGAGATAAGGCGCTGGACTATCTTGAATTGGTGGGACTTGCAGACAAGAAAGAAAAACTTGCCCATGAACTATCTCATGGGCAGAGACGATTGCTTGAGATAGCTCGAGCACTGGCAACGGAAGCGGAGCTATTTCTGTTAGATGAACCAACAGCAGGTGTTTTCCCAAATATGAGGGTGAAGATATAGGAAGTGCTCAAGACACTAAAAGCTAAGGGCAAGACGGTTCTATTCATTGAACACGATATGAAAATAGTAATGGAAAGTGCTGATAATGTTATTGTATTGAACTATGGTCAAAAGATTGCAGAAGGACCTCCAGACGAGGTCACCAAAGATGAGAAAGTTATAGAAGCCTATCTGGGCAGGAGGCGGGAAAGTGCTTCTTGAGGTAAAAAACTTAACAGCATATTACGATGCCGTCCTTGCTCTGGAGAATGTTTCTCTTACGGTTAGTGAGGGAGAGATTGTGGCAATGATAGGGCCAAATGGCGCAGGGAAATCCACAGCTCTAAAGGCAATTTGTGGTTTGTTAGATCCTCGTTCAGGAGAAGTCTTATTTCAGGGTGAAAATATAAACAGCAAACAGCCATATCAGTTGGTTAAAAAAGGACTATGCCTTGTACCCGAAGGAAGAAGGGTCTTCAGTTCAATGACGGTTTTAGAGAATCTGGAAATGGGGGCGTTTATTAGAAATGACAAAGAGGCTGTCCAATCTCGCCAATTCTTTCCCTTGACAAACAGATGAATGAATGTCACTATTACGCTCAATAATACAACATAACATGTAATAATTCAGGGGTAAATTATATCATGGAAGGTCGGCGAGTAATATTTACACGAAAAATCGAATCGGAATTACTGCTTTGGAAAAACGCCGCAAACAGGAAACCGATTGTTTTGCGGGGGGCCAGGCAGGTTGGAAAAACATTTGTTGTCAATCGATTCGCCAAAAATTTTGATCATTTTATCGACATCAACCTTGAAAGGCCGAAAGAACGCGATCTTTTTTCCGGTTTTAATACCGGTCAGGAACTTGTTGAACGAATTTTACTTTATAAAGGCCAAAAAATAGATACAAAAAGCACCCTTTTATTTATTGATGAAATTCAACATTCAGCGGAAGCTGTTCAATCGCTCAGATACCTTTATGAAGATGTAAAGGATTTGCACGTTATTGCTGCCGGTTCACTCCTGGAAGTTTTTTCAAAAAGAGAAGGTTTTTCTTTTCCGGTCGGCAGGGTCAGGAATCTCTTTATGTATCCGGTAACGTTTGTGGAATATCTTGAAGCACAAAACCTGCTCCTTGCTGAAAAACTGTTGCAACCGAATGTGTTGGAAGAATCTTCCCTTCATGATTTGCTGCTTGACGCGTTTAACGCGTATGCATTCGTTGGCGGCATGCCGGAAGCCCTTGCCGCTTATGTGGAAACAGGATCCTATTCGGCAGTGAGGGAAATCTATGACGCCATTTTCATGGGATACATTGAAGATGTCGAGAAGTATTCAAATTTAGCAAAAGCAAAATATTTAACCCATGCGATAGACCGGGCTCCCTTATATGCCGGTGAACGGATTACATATGAAAAGTTCGGAGAGTCTTCATTTCGATCAAGAGAAATGAAAGAGGCGTTTGATGTGCTTGAACGCGCCTTGATCGTGTATCGTGCAAGACCTTCCATATCAACCCACATACCGATTATTGAAAAACTGCGAAAAGCCCCGAAGCTTTTTTTTCTTGATGTCGGGCTGGTGAATTACCGGATTGGGTTCAAGGAATTTTTCAGCAAACAATCCCTGGACAATGTCTATCAGGGAAAAATATCGGAACAGGTCGTGGCCCAGGAAATCGTTGCACAGGCATTCCGATCACCATCACTTCGGTTCTGGATACGGGAAAAAGGAGCTGCCGAAACGGATTTTCTTTATCCCTTTAAAGATATGATTATCCCGATTGAAGTGAAGAGCGGGAAGATGGGCAAACTAAAATCTTTAAATCTGTTCATGGAAAACAGTCATCATCCATATGCCATTCGTGTCTATTCCGGCAAAATCCGCATTGATCAGATACAGCTTCCATCAGGGAAAAAATACTACCTCTATTCCATTCCGTATTATCTGTTATCAAGACTTGATGACGTCATCGAACGGTTTGTGTCCAGGTGTAAAACCTGAACCGGTTTTTCTCACATTGCGGATAAAAAACAGGCTCATGCCGGCGGTGCACGCTGTCACGCGTGGTCGGCCCATCCCGCAAAGAGGAAAATAAGAATAGAAAAAGAATAGGGGGACAGACAAATAATTATCGACTGTTGATTTAATGATTGATAATTGACAAATCATAATTGCTCTGGCAGGTATGAGGTTTTTTAAAATCCTATATCCTCATTAATCAAAACGATCTTAATTCTTCCCTTGGGAAACGATTTCTCGGTTATTGCCCATGTGTTACAGATACGATCAGGACTTTTGCAGTCCTCGCAGCAGCAAGTCCTGGCGCAGGGTGTCTTCTTGTCCAACCGCATGGTATTAACCGGAGCAGCATAATTTTTAATACGAAACATAGCTTCCTCTAAATCCGGAACAATTTTATTGCGGCCAACCATGATGATAACGTGTTTTGGTCCGAAAGTAATACCTGCTACACGGTTCCCGTACATATCAAGGTTGACAAGACTACCTGTTTCGGTGACTGCATTAGTCCCGGTAATAAAAAGGTCAACGAGAAGTGCTCTTCTTCGAAGTTTATTTTTTTCTTCATCAGAAAGATTTTTATCATAAACGTCTATAACTTCCAGATCCGGATTATTCTTGATATCATGATAAAGCCCTGTATCAGTGAACGTTAAGGAGCCTCCCCATGAAACACTCTTTGCACCTGTTTTGGGAAGAATTTCTTTCTGCACAATTGCTTTTGCCTCAGAAGAGTTATTTACAAGAAAAACCTCAAAGTTATTTTCTTCCAGAGATTTCTTAAGAGCTTCAAGGCGGATCTTCCAATAGTTTTCGATAGGCTTGTCCATGTGTTCCTCCTATTTTTAAAATACTTCATCAGACCTAAGTTGAGCGATTTTTTGCGAAGAAATGTGCCAAGATCTTGATGCAGCAAGGTTTGCGAAAAGCGTAGGCATACCAATGGATATGTCGAGACTTTTCGCAAGTCCTTGATGCGCAAGAGATTGGTGCAGGTCGAGTAAAAAATCGCTCAATTTAGGTCAAAATATATTGAAGGTTTCTTCCGCGGCAGTATAGAATTATTCATTAAAGCATCATGTAAATCCGCCGCTGAATCTTCATCAAGCCACCAGTACCAGTAGGCACTGCTCTCATTGCCGTATTTGGAAAGTACGGTATCAGGAGTTCCGAACTTGTTCCAGTACAGAAGTCTGGTATAATCTATATTCCACAGAAGCACATATGGAAAAGCATTATTTATTATTTTATCAATCCCACGGTATATTTCATTACGTTTTTTTATATCAAAAATTCTTTTTTGCTTTTCAATCAGCCCGTCAACCCCGGCGTTTTTAAAACCTGTAATATTATTTCCGCCTTTTCTATCAGCCTCCCTTGAAGACCACATGCCCTCAGGATCTTTAAAAATACCGGAACTCCAGGCAGCCCACGTCATCTGAAAATTATACTCATCCATATCTCTTGCCCAGGCAGCCCAGTCTTTTTTGTCAATGACAAGTTCCATTCCTGTATTTTTGAGATCTTCGGAGTAAATTGCCAAAAATTTTTCTGAAGAAGAACTTCTTGTTAAAAACTTAAAAGAAAATCTTTGTCCTTTTTTTTCAAGAAAACCATTAACCGGATTTACCACCCAGCCCGCCTGCCTGAGAAGATTCAGAGCTTCTTTTCTGTTCACCTCAACAAGCTCGTTAGTGCACGGATTTTCTTTTGTATAAAGGTCTTCAAAATAGGATTTGTGGAGAAAATACTGATCGTACATCAAAAGACTGTTCATTTTTCTCCTGTCAAGAAGAAGCGCCATGGCCTTGCGTACTCTTAAATCATCAAAAGGCGGCTTCCTCATATTCATTGCAAATCCCTGGAATCCAAGAGGGTTATAATTATAAATTTTCTGCTTTACTATCCGGTTTTTTAAAAAATTATCTCCTTTTGTCTCATTTATCCATATCCTGGAAGTATATACAGGATAAATATCAATCATGCCTTTTTTAAACGCCTCAAATGCATTTTCTCTCTCAGTAAAAAACTTGAATCTAATAGTTTGAAAGTTGCCGACCCCACGAGACCTTTTGAATTTTCCGTGCCACCAGTTCTCACGTCTTTCTAAGGTTATAAAAACTCCTTCATTTATCTTTCCGAGTCTATATGGCCCTGAAACCACCGGGAATTCAAAATTAATCTTGTTAAAATCCTTGCCTTCAAACACGTGTTTACATAAAATATGAAAACCGCCGACAGCGCCAAGGTTTTTCCAGTGAACATCCTTAGCTGCAAAACGTATGGTATATTTATCTATTACAACTGGTGATTCAAAACGTTCCATATCTACTTTATGCGGTCCCGTAAGGTTCCTGGGGTCCATTATTGCTTCATAAGTCCACTTGACATCATAAGCCGTTATAGGAAGGCCATCACTCCACCTTGCCTTTTTATCAATATAAAAGGTAAAAGTCTTTTTATCATCCGCTATCACCCATTTTTCAGCCAGCCCTGGTTCATATTCCAGGGTAACAGGATTAATTGATAATAATGTCTCGTATAAAGCTCCAAAGATTTCTGCAGATAGAACATTATTGTCGATGTAATAATTCAGGCTTTTCGGATACTGGCCTGCAAAAATTGAAATCTCTCCCCCAGTCACAGCATCCTGGCTTGATAGAGGATCCGACCTGTCCGTCCATCCCTTTTTTGGAAACATCTCATCTGCAAAAGCAGATGTAGCTGTAGCTGTCAAAAATAGAAGAATAAATATTATGTTTTTCATCTTTGTCACCGACTTTAAAAATTGAATAGTGAGAATTGAAGATTGAATATTGAAGGAATTCTGTCAATTTTTAAAAAAACAGAGCGAAGCGATACCACCAATATTCAATATACAATTTTCAATTGCTTTGGCCTTCAATCTTCAATTGACCCCCTTACGCGCCCTTAAGAACATCTATCATTGTAAAAACCGTTCCCTTCACGCCATCTTTTGCCTTCTTGTTCAGATATGAAATAGCATCAAGTGTTCCTTTTGCATAAACATCCCTGCCGTTGACATTGTGCGAAAAAACAAGGCGCACTGTCTTGTCACTTGAAACAAGTGTGTAAGTATGCCATCCGTGCCCTCCAAGATATTCTTCCGGAATACCCCATATATTCTTTTGTACTTCGGGATCACGTTCTTTTTTAATATCATCTTTAGAAAAAGGCGTTCCTAAATCATTAAAATATCCGATCATGGCCTTGGCTGTTCCACTGGTATCTGCTTTTCCTTTCTGGTGACTTTCCTTGATTTCAAGGGAATACCCTTTAAAAAGATCTGGAAATGTTTTTGCAGCATATTCCATCATTGCCTGAAATCCGACGATCTGCTTTGCCATATTTTGTGCTATTACTGCCGGGATGGATGATGAACGAACAGTATCTTCAAGGAGTTTCCTGTCGCCCCCTGTTGTACCCATCACAAAGGGAAGGTTGTGCTTGCAGTAAAATCCGGCGTTTCTGTTTACAGATGAAGGATGAGTATAGTCCACACTGATAAAATAACTTTCCTTTTCTTTTATCTCAGCAATTGCTTTTTCAGATTCTTGCGGATGAATAAGACTGATAACCGTTGAATCTAAAGTATATTCCGCTTCTGTAATTTCGGGTCCGGTAAGCGCATATGGTATAAGTTCAAACATACTATCGTTCATGACATGTTTTGCCACATTCACTGCCATATTGCCGGGAATTCCGTTTACCATTACTTTTATTCGTTCCATTTAACACCTCCAATAATAACTGTTTACGGTTTACAGTTCACGGTTTTTTAATAAATGCAACGACCGAAGCATTTTTAACCGTGAACGGCTGCCATAATTTCTTCTACAACTGCTTTTATGCCCGGAAATTCTGCATCTTCAAAAGCTGAAAAATTATATTTCAAAGTTTTTACTGCTGCGGGGATATATTGTTCAAAATAAGATTTACCACTCATGCGTATCAAATTGCCAAATGCACCAAGTATCTGCAGATTTCTTGTCAGGGAACAATACCTGAAGCAATAGCGGAACTGCTCCTCATTAATCTGAAGAAATTCTGCAAGCCCCTTAATGCAGTAATCAACCAGTTGAGCCCGCAGTTGATAAGGCAAATCCACATATGGATCAATAAGCAGGGATGCAAGATCATACTGAACAGGGCCAATGCGTCCGCCCTGAAAATCTATAATATAAAACTTATTATCTTTAAACATGATATTTCTGGATTGCAGGTCTCTATGCATAAATCCATTAACTGGAAATTTAAGTGTTTTCTCAGCAAGTAATTCAAATTCATCTTTAAAATCTTCAAAGGAATAATCCATGCCAAGATAACCTCTTAAAAATGCATCAACAAAGTATCGGCATTCCTTTTCAAGTATAAGATCTTTGCTGTAATATGGAGTTTGATATGTCCAGGATATATCAAAACCTTCTACCCCTGAAGTTGACATATTTATAAGAACATCAATAACTGTTTTATAATATAAAACAACTTTCTCCGGGTCCTTAGTATTCAGGATTAGTTTCTGAAGTTTTACATCGCCCAGATCTTCCAGAAATACCAGACCTGAAAAATTATCGTGAAGATGTATTTCAGGCACAGGTATTCCCCGGCCATAAAGATGGCGACCGATCGCTATAAATGAGTCCACCTCGGATGTTGCGCTTTGTACTCTGATGTCGTGATCAACCATAATAAGTTTCCGCAATGGTACCTCATATACCTTGCCAGGCAAATGCTGCTCCGCTATTACCCTGTACCATCGCCTGCCTGATCCATCCCCTTTGATGCTATCGCGCCTTATGTTTTTAAAAGTAAAATCCGGCCACGCCTGTTTGAATGCCTCGGGTGCTAATTTATCTATAACAGCTTCTCTGTAACTCTCAGGTGTTCCGATATCTTTCCAGTAATGTTTTTGTGCAATAAAAGCTTTCAGCCGTTGGCCTGAAAATATTAATTCTCTATATGCATCAATTATGCTGAAAAATAAACCAGCCGGTATAAAATCCAAAATTTTCGGATCAAGAACCTGTATCCCTGTAAAAGCAAGCTTTCTCTCATAACCGATGTTCTCATTGCTTTTCTCTTCATAAAAGCCTCTAATGAAGTCTTCCTTGCTGATTAATACATTGTTGAATTCTTTGTAATCATGGAAAACAAGGGTGGCGGTATATTTATGATTAAGATGAAAATCATAAACATCCCCAAGGTCTATATCTGTAAGAATATCGCTGTTAATAACCATAAATGGCTGATCATCCCAGAAATCCGCAACATTCTTTATAGCTCCTCCTGTACCGAGGAGCAGGGGTTCATAACGAGTAAAAACAGGGATAGAATATTTCCGGCCGGACAGGAAAGAATCTATCTTTTTATACAAGTGATGGGTATTAATAATTATGGCTTCGCAGCCCGCATTCTGCAGGCTGCGAATAATGATATCCAAAAGAGGACGTCCTGCAACAGGGAATAAAGGCTTTGGTGTATTTGCAGTAAAAGGGCGAAGCCGCTTACCAAGACCCGCGGCAAGTATCATTGCTTTCATCGCAGCACTTTAGTTTTTCATTGAAGATTGAAAATTGAAGACCAAAGCAATTGAAAATTGAATATTGTCGATTGAATATTGAAGGAATTCTGCCATTTTTAATCCACAGATTACGCAGATTACACAGAAAACATAAAAAGCTTCAATTATAACCGTTTACAGTATAGTTCGTTTAAAATGATAGAGCGAAGCGATTCCACAAATATTCAATATTCAATCGACAATATTCAATTTCTATTCCGGCAGATAACTCATATGTTTTTTTATAGCATCATCATAGAGTTTGATTTTATCATGATCATCTGAACTTTTTACTCCATGAGAAATAAAATAATCTACAGCATTCTGAAAATTAATTTTGGAAAGAGCTTCTTTCCTTTCAATTTCCTTTCTTTTATACATTCGATTTCCTATTGACTGGACTTTTTTCAGGCGGTCTTTTGTATTAATAAATTCTTTTGGATACCGCGTGAAAAAGTTTAATACAATAAAATATGATTCAAAATAGGTTTTAAGAAAACTGGAAAAAAGTTTAAGCTTTCTATAACCTGCGGATGTAATGTTGTATGTATCAGGCAAGGTTGAATGAGGCATTAGAATGGCATCATCAATAAATATTTTGATGTTTTTACGAACAAAATAATCCGGTGTCTTATCAACGTCATAAGAAAATTCATTTTTAAAAAATTCCTGAAGAAACGTATAGCCTGAAATAATATCGGATGTTGAGAATTGAAAAGCGTCTTTTTCCAGAATTGCCAAAGCTGTAAAAGCTGCCGGGATAAAAAAGGAAATACAATTATTCTTATAATATTCTAAAACCGGTCTTTTGCTCTCATTAACCTTAAATACGACCTCAGAGGACTGGCTTTTCTTATCTTTCTTTGGAATTTTTTCTATAAATTTTCTATGGGTGTAGTGTTCCAGGGCTCTTTCGAAAGCTCTGGCCTGATCAAGCACAAGAGTATCAGCCATCTTGGCATTTTTTGAAAACAGGTGGGTCATATATATTTCCATTTCAGATATCAGATAATTATAAGTAAAACTTTTTTTTGGGCAGTTAAGAATAGCGCTTGCAACAAGAGCATATGGAGTTACAAGTGAGACATTATCTATTGCATTTATGATTCTATGTCCCAAATTACGGATAAAAACATTCTGCTCTTTTGACGACATATCCTGAATTTTAGAACCATATTCTGATAAAAGCTCTTTTAACGACATAGGTTCATGGAACTTAATGTAAATTCTTCCATATCTTTTCTTTAACAGTCTTCCTGCCTTTATTACTTGAAGGAGGCTCTCAGGCTCTTTTTGACCTCCCTCAATTTCACTTAGATAAGCACTTTCCTCCAGCACCCTGTCATATCCAATAAATATCGGTACAAATATCATATCCTCACAGGATTCGTTTTTATAAGCATTTAGAAGCATGGAGAGTAATCCAAGTTTGGGCATGATTAACTTGCCGGTTCGGCTTCTGCCCCCTTCTATGAACATTTCAATATTGAAACCTTCCTCAAGAAGCTTGTTTATATATTCCGCAAAAACTTTTGAATAAAGTACAGCCCCCCTGAAAGTTCTTCTTATGAAAAAAGCACCGCCGCGTCTGAATAATGGCCCAAGGGGCCAGAAAGAAAGATTTTTTCCCGCAGCGATATGGGGACATGGCATATTATTATTAAGTAATATATACGATAAAATCAGATAATCTATATGGCTTTTATGGCAGGGGACCAGAATTAACGGCCCTTTTTTAGACATGTTTTTTACTTTGTTAAGCACATCATTATTGACCGTTACACCTTCAAACATGGTGTTTACAACCCATTTAATAACAACTGCGGCCATTCTTATTACAGCTATATTATACTTGGCGGCTATTTCGTCAAGATACCCCTCGGCCTCTTTACGTACTCTTTGGATTGGGATATCGCGCTTTTTTGAATGGTTGTACATAAATCTTTGAAGCCTGTTATTTGTCAGGATATTTTCTTTCAATTCTTCTCTTGATTTGAGAATCGGCCCGACTATGCTTCTTCGATGTTGATTAATTTGAGCTAAAAGATAACGCCTTAATTGAAGCGACTGCTGTTCTATGCTCTGATAACGGTTTTCAGCAAGCTCTAAAAATTCTTTAAGATCAACCGGCTCTGATATTTCTACAAAAATACTGCCTGGATTTTTTAATAAAGTTATAATGCGTCTTATTTTTCCCGGCCTTTCATCGGTGCCGAACAGAATATCAATTATATTCAGAGTAGACCGGTGTGGCTTTGTGCTGAAAATCATTAATTGAGGAATAATAAAAATTTGGTTTTCTATTGATTTCTGAATTTCTATAAGATAGCGAATCGGATCTGTTTTTTCTTTTACAAATCTGCGATAGAAACCTTTTTTTTCAACCAGAGATAATAATCCCGAACGTCTCTTAATCAGCTCCTGTTTGATATATTCGCTTTTATAAGGGTTGGGCGGCCAGGCTTTATTATGAAAAATATAATCAAGATATGCTAAAATAATCCTGAATATTCGTGATACCGGCTGCCAGATAACTACTCTGTAATCCAGCCCTACTTCGGGAACAGGCAGCCCTTCCTGTCTATATCGTGTGTGATAAAATAAATATTTAAAATAACTTTTATGTTTGGTAGCATAAATGATTATATTTTCTTTTGGAATCTTCCGGATAACTGAGGTCTGCTCCTTATCAAGCTTTACTCCGGAAAAGAAAATCTTCAAAATCCATGATGAAAAAAAGCCTATATTAACCGGAAGATAGCAAAGAAAGTGATTATATGTGCCGTTAAGAAAGTGGTCGGTCCAACCCCTTAATTTCTGTTTTATTAATCTTGTCATAATATTAGTTCAGACCTTATTGAAATATATTTTATATAGGCTCCAAGCCCTTTATTCATAACGAATCTGATAAAAATTGAACACTTTGTCGGTCTGGGTTCAACGGTTCACGGTTCAAGGTTCAAGGTTATACCTCGGAAGGTCACAAATTGCACTTTTTTTGATCTGCCTGTGCGTTGCACGCAGACAGGTGCCACTGATTTCACTGGGTAAGCATCATGAATCTATCAACCTTTGAACCTCTGAACCGTAACTACTAAAATATAAAAATTATCAAATATAAAATTTGAATGCAATATTAAAAACTATAACTCACAGGGCGATTGCATCAAAATTCGGCATAATTTTTAATTCTAAATAAATCAATAGATTACAAATACCGTTTCAAAAATAAGCACCGATAAGCTGCTTACTGCATTACGTAACTATTTGATTTTTAAAGGTCTAAAATTTTGATGCAATTGCCCTGCTATAACTCAAAAGGTAAACGCATCGGGCACAAAATTTTTAGCTTGCGTTACAGACTTTGTTGTGTTATTTCAAAAAAAACTTGGTTCGCTTAACGCTATCATATGTATCTACACGATATTCTTTATAATTATATAAATCAATTAACAGGCTTATTAAAAATAGTACATGTAATTTACTATTGAAAATCTTAAATATCAAAAGGAATCAATTTAAAGGAGGGTGAATTTTTATGAAAACTTTAATTGGCGGGGCCATTGGAGCTGTCCTGGGTCTTATTGGCATTTCAATATGGTGGCACGAATTTTTGCAGATTTTAGCTGGTGCTATTCCTGTAGTGCTTCTACTTGGAGGTGGATTGGCTCTTTATCTGGGCTTTGATGAACTGAAAGATACCTGGAAAAAAGATGATAAAACCCCTGCTGCAACTGAGGATGTAGAAAAATATAAAAAAGAAATTGATGAACTGAAAGGTGAAGTTGAAAAATTAAAAGCAACTAAAGCATAATTTTTACACCGGTAAATTAAGAGCCCTGCTTAAAATAAGAGACCTTTGAAAAATGTTCAATTTTGTTCAAGTTCAAGGAAGGCGAAAATTTTAAATACAGGAATACATTGAGTATTTTGAGGCTTAAAATTTGAGCCTGATGCAGAAATTGGGCAAAAGGGGGCGTTTTTCAAAGGTCTCAATAAGATAGGGCTCTATATATTCTAACCGTTCACGGTTGTCGGTTCACAGTTCACAAAGAGGACCCCCATAATTCTCCTCTATCTTCTGTTTTTTTCAACCGTGAACCGATAACTGTGAACGGTTATTATATATTTATATCTTATTTTTTATTACTGCTGATGTAGCAAGATAATCTGCTCTTTCGTTTCCATCAATATTCGCATGCCCTTTTACCTTGTAAAACTTCAACTTGCTGAATTTTGAAATAATCTTCTTTATTGATTTTATTAATTCCGTATTCTTCTTTGCTTTCCATCCAAGAGTAAGGACTCCGTAAGCATAGGAACTATCCGTAAAAATTTTTACCGGAAGATCGGTTCTTTTTAATTCCAGCAAAGCTACTCGAATAGCCTCAAGTTCAGCAATATTGTTGGTTGCGGAACCTATATATTTTGATATCTCCTTTTCATGGCTTCCATAAAGCAACAAAATACCTATCCCTGAAGGGCCGGGGTTGCCGGAAGATGCCCCGTCTGTGTAGATACAGATCATATCCTGCTCTACCAAAGGTTGTTTTTCTAATTTCAATGCCTTTTTTTTGCTTGTTTTAGCCGGATTTCTTTTATTAGAAACTTTTTTATTATCCTCCCGTAGATCAATGGGTTTAATGTTGTCTTTATTCACCCAGTACTCATAATCCTGCTCAAGCTGATACTTGATTAACACTTTGTTGTTTTTAACAATCGGCTTTCCATTTTTATCAGTATTCAGCCAGACCTTGTTTTTTCTGAACTTCATCCGTTTCCAGCCTGTTTTTTCTTTTTCCAAAACAAAGTCTCCTGTAACACTTTGTAGGGGCGATCCTTGTGATCGCCCTCCTGATTGGGCATTGTGATCGGCCTTATTGGGCGAACACAAGATTCGCCCCTACGATCGGCCTTATTGGGCGAACACAAGATTCGCCCTGATTAGGGCGATCACAAGGATCGCCCCTACTCTTTTTCAAAAGGCATTGTTACCACAATTTGACATTCAATTACGGTATAGATGGAACATTTTACTTATTTCAATAAACTCATTTAGATCATCTTGCCATGATCCTGCTATTTCATCTATATCGTCATTTTTTTCTATGCGCCGGCGTATTTCCTTGTCTCCAATTATAAGGTCTATGGGAAGTCTTTTAGATTCATACTCATAAGGAGGCTGTTTCCACTCGAACTCACCTTTGTGATGGAAACAGACCGACTTGAGCAATTTAATGGAAGTAATATATGGATTAAATGTATTCGGATCAGTTATGTGAATTTGAAATCCTCTGCATAGAGTTCCCTTCCACTTGTTTGACGTGGGCTCAAACACATTATATCTGAGTATTGCTCCCTCCAATTTGCTGCCCCCAATGTCGGAAAAAACTTTTTCAGTATCAATAAAAGGAGCGCCAAAAACCTCAAAAGGCTGGGTTGTTCCCCGCCCCTCAGAAACATTTGTGCCTTCCCAAAGCACCTGGCCAGGATAAACCATTGCAGACATGGTGGTTGGAAGATTTGGTGATGGAGAAATCCAGGGAAGACCAGTATCATTAAAATACATATCCCTGTTCCACCCTTTCATTTTTACAATTTCAAGATCACAACCTGTTCCATAGTAATTATTGAATAAAAGAGAAAGCTCACCAATTGTCATCCCATGACGCATAGGAATAGGAAAACGCCCTACAAATGAGTTGCATTCCGACGACAGGCAGTTGCCTTCTACCACAGAGCCGCCGACAGGATTGGGACGGTCAAGAACTACTACTTTTTTGCCGAATTTTTTTGCAGCTTCAAGACAGTAGGACATCGTATAAATGAAAGTATAAACACGGCTTCCGACATCCTGCAGGTCAATAATAAGCACATCAATGGGATCAAACATTTCTTTCAAGGGTCTTCGGGTTTGGCTGTAAAGACTGAAAACAGGAATCTTTAATACCGGATCAATCATATCTTCCGACTCAATCATGTTATCCTGTTTTTCAGCAAAAAAACCGTGCTGAGGTGAATATAATGCAGCAAGCTGACCGGGCATCTTTAAATTAATTAATTCGCGTGCATGTCGAAAATTCCTGTCAACTGAAGCAGGATTGCTTAATAACCCCAAACGGCAGCCCAATATCCATTGGGGGGGGGACTCAATAAATCTTTCAAGACCTGTTTTAACTAATACCATTTTATCTCTCAATATTGAAAATTGAATAGTGAACAGTGAAAATTGAAGGAATTCTGTCAATTTTAATCCGCAAATTACACAGATTTTTCTGCCTGTGCCTTGCACGCAGACAGGCGTGAGTTATTGAGTTAAATTTTCCGAAGCAAACTTCGGACTATAGTGCATTTCATTTGACTTCGTACCAGAAAGGATATCAGTTAATTTTACAACAAAAAGATGAATTCGTTGATAAGTCGCCTTGTGGCGCACACAACATATAGTGTCACGAAAGCCTTATTCAGACAATATACGGCATGAAGTCAAATGAAATGCACTATAGTTCATTTAAATTAATAGAGCGAAGCGACTTCCACAAATATTCAATATTCAGTATTCAATCTTCAATTTCTTTGGTCTTCAATTTCTTTCAAGCCTGGCAACCGACTCTATGTGATATGTATGCGGAAACATATCAATCGGCTGCACTTCCAGGACTTTGTAATTGTCTTTCATCATACCGAGATCCCTTGCCATTGTCGCTGGATTACAGGAAACATAGATAATTTTAGCCGGAGCCATATCAAGAATCTGTTTAACCACATTCTTATGCATCCCTGTCCTTGGGGGATCAATTATCATAACATCCGGCTTTTTTACATGCTCAAGACAATCCTTTATATCGCCAAGGATAAAACTACAATTTGAAATTCCATTATATAGACAATTAGCTTTTGCGTCCTGTACTGCACTTTTAGAAATTTCTATTCCTGTCAACTCCTTTGCTGAATCAGCAAGAAAAATAGCTATCGTGCCTGCTCCGCTGTAAAGGTCAACAACATACTCTTTCCCAGACAGCCCGGCGTATTCCTTGACTTTTTCGTACAATATCTCAGCGCCCGATGTATTAGTCTGAAAAAAGGAATTTGCGGATATTTTAAACTCAAATAGAGCGATTTTTTCCTTTATAAATGGACTGCCGGCAAAAAGTATCTCATACTCTCCAACAGCAATGCCTGCCTTGCGTGTATTTATATTGTTTATTACAGAGACGATTTCCGAGTATTTGTCTGTTAACAAGTCGGACAAAGGCTTGACAATCTTGCTGGATTCTTCCGCAGTTACTATATTTACCATCCACTGGTCATAAGCCGCAGAATGTCTCAGCATAACAAAACGCCAGAAGCCGATGTGGCTCCTAAGCCCGTATACCGGAATATTTGACTCCTTGATATAGGTTCTAACATCATCGAGAATATTATTTCCAAGCGCAGGTTGAAGCAGGCATTTTTTGGTATCAAGCACCTTGTGAAAAGTACCTGGCACATGAAGCCCAAGAGCAAAATTTAAATCCAGATTTTCCATGCCCATCTCATCAGGCATAAGCCATCTCCTGTCTGAGCAGGAAAACTCCATCTTGTTTCTGTATCCATAAATCAGCTTCGATGAAATGGTGGAATGGACGGTCACTCCCTTTATCATCCCAATATGCTCAAGTGAATCAATAACATGCTGTTGTTTGTAATCAAGTTGTTTGTCATATTTTAAAAATTGCCACTTGCATCCTCCGCACTGGCCGCTGTATATACAGGGAGGGTTTATCCTGAATGGTGATTCATCAACTATCTCAACAACACGGGCAACAGCAAAGTTCTTCTTCTTTTTTATTATGCGGGCAATTACAATATCTAACGGAACGGTATGGTCGACAAAAATAGTGAACCCGTCTTTGCGTGCAATTCCTTTTCCGCCAAATGCCAGTTCGGAAATTTCAAGTTTAAGTTCTTGTCCTTTTTTAACAGACATATATAATCCTTTAACCTAAATTGAGCGATTTTTTACTCGATCTGTACCAATCTCTTGCGCATCAAGGACTTGCGAAAAGTCTCGACATATCCATTGGTTGCCTACGCTTTTCGCAAACCTTGCTGCATCAAGATCTCGGCGCATTTCTTCGCAAAAGATCGCTCAACTTAGGTTTAACGCAATAGTTGTGAAATTAGAAAATAAGTAGATAGATGATTATACCTAAAACAGAAATAAATTCAATCTGCAAAAAAATCTCGTTCAAGTCCAATGGTTTTCTTATTAAAGGAACTCTGCACCTGCCTGAGTTAAAGTGCCCTCCAGTCGTAATCGGAGTCCACGGACTTTTCAGCAACAGCAGCTCTCCCAAACAAATAGAACTGGCGAAAAAATGTAATGCACTAAATATTGCATTTTTCAGATTCGACCATCGAGGATGCGGGGAGAGCGAAGGTGTATTTAGAGACGTTACTTCTTTTGATGCCCGACAAAATGATCTTATCAATGCCGTAAAAAGCGTTTATTCAAGAAATGACGCAGGAAACAGTATTGGACTTTTTGGAAGCAGCCTGGGAGGAACTCTTTGCATATCTGTTGCAAACACTCTAAAGACAGAAGCTCTTGTTACCCTTGCCGCACCTGTACGAAGCAAACCATTAATAGAAGCGCTTGATAAATCAAACCATCTAAATAATCTTCCGCTATTATTCTATAAAACAAATCTTAATTTTGACATTTCAAACAAGCTGCCGGATATTCATAATATTTTAATATTTCACGGAGATTTCGACAAAATAGTACCGCTATCAGATGCAAATGAGATATATTCAAAAGCTGGGAATCCCAAGAAATTAATCATACAATATCATGGTGATCATCGCATGAGCAACAAAGACCACCAAATACAGTTCTTAAATGAGTCTGCCCTCTGGTTTAAAAAAAGATTTGGAACTTAACAGGTGTGCCGGTCATTCAGATGAAAGCTTCCCAACCGGCATGATGCATAGGGGGTATTCATATAAATCAAACCTCATAATTTTTTTGAGGTCATTATCATTAAAAGCCCCGATAACCAGTGTCCCAAGCTTTAAAGAAACAGCCTGCAAATAAATATTCTGGACAGCATGCCCAACTTCAATGAAGACATATCTTATTCCTCTTTCCCCATACTTGACCATTGTCCGCTCATAAATTGCACAAAAAACGATTACCGCAGCAGCATCACTTATCGGACTCTGATTTAAAGAAGCTCTGCAAACTTCAGCCCTTTTGTCACCATCAACAATCTTAACAAGTTCTTTTCGGAGGTTCTCATTATCTAATAACGCGTGTCGAAGTTTTGTGAAAGTTCTTATTATTTGTATATTTACTTGAATAGCGCGTTTGCTGTTGAGAACACTTGAAAGCATAGCTACACCCTGTTCGGTAAAGGCCATGGGTTTATACCTCAATCCCATCTTATCACTATTGGAGGTGCCAATTTGGCACCTCCAATACTTTTGTAAGTTCGAACATAAAATCAGAAGGAAAGCGATCAATATTTCTTCTAACCGCTTTTTTGAGTTGTTTTGTTTCAACCCCATAAAGTTCAGCAAGCTCCCTGTCCAGCATGACATTAAGACTGCGTATTATGTATATTTTACCGGCAATTGTTTCGACAGATACAATATCATCAGACATAACAAATCCTTTTTATTACAATTTTAACTCTTTGAGAGCACATTACCTGTTGGGGGACAACTATGGGACATGAGGGGTTGGGGTACATTTTATGAGTTCTGTTGTTTTTTATTCTTGCTCTAAAACCTTGAGGAATGCCTCTACGATACGGGAGTTGAATTGAATCCCGGAATTTTTTTTCAGCTCTTCTATTGCCTCTTCTTTGCTTAGAGCTAGCCTATAAGCTCTTGTGGAGGTCATCGCATCATAAGTATCGGCAACAGAAATAATCTGAGAAGAAATAGTAATATCATCGCCTTTTATCCCATCAGGATAGCCTTTACCATTGTAACGTTCATGATGGCCCCTTACTATAGCTATCATTCCCTCATTAAATACAACGGGTCTTAATATCTTTTCACCTATATCCGGATGCCCTTGGATCATTTTCCACTCTTCTTCAGTAAGTTTTTCTTTTTTATTTAATATACTTTCTTGTATTCCCAATTTTCCTATATCATGAACCTGTGCTATCTTTCTTAATGATTCTACCTCTTTTTGAGGAAAATTCATTTTCAAGGCAATTTTTTCTGTATATTTAGCAACTCTATCAGAATGTCCTCGGGTATAAGCATCTTTTGCTTCAAGGAGCCGGACTAAAGATTCTATTGCCCGATAAAAATAATCATGCAGCTTCTTTCGTGATTCAGAAAGGCTGCCTGCCATTTCATTGAAAGAATGGGCCAACTCGCTTATCTCATTGCGCCCTTTGACCTCTACTTGATACTGCAAGTCTCCTTTGGCGATTCGACGGGTTCCTTCTGCTAATTTTCGAATGGGATCAGCAATTCTATTTGAAACCAACATTCCCAAACTTAAAGAAAATATAATTCCTAAAACTAATACAAAAACCGCCCGCTTATGAACCTCTCGTTGTGTTAAATAAACATCATCAGCCGTAACGTCTACACCTAACATCGCAACGGCTTTACCTTTCTTATCCCGAATTGGAGCATATCCGGATAAAGTAACCCCCCATTCATCAACCTCCAGTTTCTTGTCCGCAGAAGGATTATCAAACCCTTTGAGCATCTCGGGAAAACGAGCAACATTATATTTATCCCCCGGATAAGATGCATCTTCTTCATCAAGAGGCGTGGGGTCAACAATAAACTGCCAAATGCCTTTTTCTTCTGTTTTTGTCATAGTATATATATATTTAATAGGCAGGTTTATTTCTTTTATTTTTTGTAATTTTTGGGCAATATTTTTGTATTGAGGGGTATTTGCTCCTTCCGGGTTTAAGGGAACCTTCATAAGTGTATCTGCATCAATCGTTAAGGCTGCTGTTTGGGCAATTATCATTAATTGATTTCTAACTGCATCAAACTGTGAATCAAGAGCAAACTTATAAATTAAGAAGTTATTCATTATTCCAACAAAGAGCATTGATAAAACCAAAACCAACATAACTTTTGCCCGAAAACTTCTAAATGATAAAAGGCTTAACTTCTTCATCTCTCCCCCTGGTATAATCATCCGGTATAAGCTGAATTATGCCCGACTACAGTGGTTATTAATAGATTATGAAGTTTCTCTGGTTCATGCATCAAAGGTCATATCAAGGCCTTCATATAAACTTTTCATCTGATTATTTTATCTTCGAAAAACCCTGTCAAGCTCCTCAATAGTTATTGATTCTATTTTAATCGGTTCTTTAAGAAAAGAACCATGAGGTATAAATTTACTCATCATCCCCACAAAATGATTGTAATCAACATATTCTTCTTTATTGTATTCATTTATTTTTTTTAAGTTTCCGTTTTTAGAAAGATTGAATAATACATACTTGTTATCTTCTTCAACGATTCCAGTATAACCATTGCTATATGATTTGATGCTTATAATTTTCATTATGTTATGAGTTTGGTTGGCCCTGCCTTTTCGAGGCAACTGCAAAAGAAGAAAGAAATATTAAAGTCGTTATGGTGAAAAAACAGTATCCCCAGGAATTTCAAATTTACATGAAATAAATTCATCAATAGCAAGACCGGGATAATCAAACTGCTGGAAAGAATGCTGAAGGAAATTGATACGATAGAATTCCTGAGAATTTTGCTTCGTTTAAACAGGACTTTCAGCTCTAAGCGCTTTTTGTCCTTATCGACGACCTGTCCATTTTTCAATTCGTTTACAATCATTCTTGACTTATCAATGGTTCTGGCAAGACGATTGTTAAGGGAAAGGAGAATCAAGCCAACACCCGAAATCAGTACAATCGGTGAGATACATGATTGAAGGAATTTTATGAGAGATTCAGTCGCTTCCATTTGAATAACCGAGGCTCAATACATTTACGTTGTTGGAATCCCTACTAAACTGATCCCTAATTTCGACCTGAGGGCTCGGTCAAAAATGACATAACATATTAAAATATTTGACCCATTAGAGATTATATATTACACTATTTTACAAGTACAAGTGTTTTTAGACCCTGATTGAGCGTAAATAAAATGAAAAGGTAACACTTTAGCGTTTTTAAATATTATTTTTTTGGACAGGATTTACAAGATATTCAGGATTTAAATTATGTAAATATTCGGTTAACCCCTTATGCTTTAATTTCAATAAGTTATGTGGTACTTTTTGACACTGAATATATGGGCTATATCTCACAACAAATAATACATATTTTAAAATAACAACAATTTCAATAGGTTAAAAAATGTACCTTTGGGAACATGTAAATATAGTCACGCAATAATGTTCGATATACCCATAATTATCCCTTGTAAGTTATTGAAATAACAACGAAAGGGGTTGGCCGAATATTTACTAAATTATCGAAACTTTTCCTGTTAATCTAAATCCTTATACCTTGATGCACACCTTATTCATGTTGTGATTATATTTTATGATTTACTGGCTAACTACAATGAGAGTTGGCTTTGTTTGAGCACTTTAAAAAAATCTTGTATATCCTGTTATCCTGTCAGATTCTTTTTCAAAAGGCTAAATTGTTACATGAAAAATTTCCTTAAACGATTTCTGAAAATGGCGATAACCATTGCCGTCTTTCATTTTCTTCTCTCAAGCATTCTAACCCCGTTTTGCATCTCAACTCGATTAGCGGGCACTCAATCGCCGCTTTTCTCGGGATTTCATGTGATTAATCATCTTGCTTACCTGCTTATGGGCGTTATCTCATTTCCATTGGGTATTCTGGCCAAGGTGGCGCCAACGCCTTACTCCTTTCTCACATTACCCGCCAAAGGTATTCCAATTTGGGTTCAAGTTGAACTTCTGTTATTACTGAACAGTCTGCTCGCATCATCAATTTTCTCGGCTTGCTTTGTTTCCGTATCAACTTTCATGAAATTAATCAAAATTCCACAAACAACGGAAAAAGAGCATTCGGATTCAACCGACTCGGGGAATGATACGAAGCACAAATAACCCCGAAGACAATCCATGCGGTTTTTGGTTTGATATTACCGGATAGCACTGGGCATTTATTTCTTCTTTTCTCTTTTCAATTTTCGTTTTTCCTTTGGATTAAGCACAGCCTTTTTCTGTTGTTCCCTTTTGCCTTTATCTTTTTTTCCCTTATCGCCCATATCTGTTCCTCCTTGTTTGAAAATGATTTGCGCCGAACCGTGGCGCCGTTTTCTGACCTCATCGCTCTCTAACCGTGAACCGACAACTGTAAACGGTTACTTTTACACTTATCTTACTGATCAGATCATTGTTTTTCTAAGATGAACAAACCAACCAGAACATGATTCCTGAATCGCCCCTGTTTATCTTTGGTGATATGCTTAATCTGTGTTTTCAGGTATTCTGTTGGACATGATGAATCAGTAGGATAGTACTTTATATTCAATATGTTACCGACCTTCAGATGTTCCAGCAGATCAGAATCCTTTTTGACCACGATACATATGCCCCTTGACGATAAATTCCATATTCTGAATTGATATATTAAGCTGGCATCAGGGATTGAAAGTTCCACGCTATAATACTGATCTACTTCAGTTCTGGACTCATATCTCTTTTCGCTGCCGTCGGATATCATAACAATCTTTCTTGTTTGCCATTATCTCGAACGTTTTGTCAGGCCATCTTGGCTTTCGCGA
>Ga0255432_1046_pt1 | contig 23589 bp, 18 predicted proteins | sample ANMaggSeSYBR02I6_FD_182656 | JGI IMG/M metagenome (GOLD analysis project Ga0255432, IMG submission 182656) | Sediment cell enrichment communities from methane seep in Santa Monica Basin, California, United Staets - ANME aggregate JGI... | ecosystem: Environmental > Aquatic > Marine > Cold seeps >...
GGGCTTTGCCATCATTTCCGAGAATGCCTCTTTAACATTTCCGCCCGAGGCTGAAAAGGGAAGAGAGGCAATAAACATGACGGTACCCAAGGCTGTTACAGCAATACCAAGGGGCCTTAAAAATAAAAAGTCAACAAACATTTGCTCGGCACTGTTTTCTTCAATCAAACTATGACCCTGCGCAAGTGCCGATGAACCCAAAGGGATAAGTATCAGACCTGAAATTAAAAAAAACATCACGGGTATTTTTAACATTTTATACATCTGATTATACACCTTATTATACATTTGGGCCTCCTTTTAAAAATTAGTCGATCCCTGTAGTATTAACTTATACACCGACATATGTTAAGGTTGTCACAAGGTTCTTTCTTAACGATTTCTAATGCGCTCAAACAGTTTCCTGTTTTGAATGTATCACACCTGAAGCTCACGCGCGGCCGGTTTTTGTTTCATAGAGCTAAAAAATTAAATTTTAACAGGTATTTTACATATTGCAACTGGTTTTTACCTTGCACCTAAATAATTGATAATTAATGACAACTTATTTAAAATATATAGATATAGCTATAGCTCTTCCAGTATATAATACCTTTACCTATCGGGCCCCGAAAAATTTTTCCGGCTTTATATCCACAGGTAAAAGAGCCCTTGTCCCTTTCGGTAGGCGCAGGGTGACAGGATATATACTGGGCTCATGTGAAAAAACAAGTCGGAGCGAGATTGAAATAAAGTCAATTCTGGATATTCTTGATGAAAAGCCTCTTTTCCCTTCATCAATAGTACCATTTTTCAGGTGGATCTCAGAATACTATATATATCCAATCGGGGAAGTTATAAAAAGTGCTCTCCCGAGCGGATTAAATCTTTATGAATATGCCGTAATATCAATTACAGAAGATGGTAAAAATGTTCTTAAAGATAATTCTGTTCCGCCCATACAAAGGGAAATCTTAAGTTCTCTTGAATCTGAATCCTGCCGACAAAAAAATCTTTGTAAAATTATAAACAAAAACATTCCAAACTCCTTAATTCAAACCATGGAAAACCTGGGATTGATTATCAGCAAGCGTGAGCTAAAAGGAGGAAGAACAAGACCGAAGTTGGAACGTTATGTATTGTTAACCAGCTCGGAAATCGCAATTAAGGAGCTTTCAGCTCCAAAAATGAAAATAATAGATGCATTAAAAGAAGAGGGTGAACTTTCTGTAAAAAAATTAAAAAAGCTGGTACCATCTGCTCTCGGATTAATTAAATCTTTGGAAAACAAAGGTTATATTTCTACCATTAAAAAAAGAGTTTATCGTGATCCATTCGGCGAATCTATTGAGACTGATAGCGCCCATATACTAACAAAAGAACAGGAACAAGCCATTTCAAAAGTTGTAACCTCCCTTAATAAAGAATTTTCAACCTTTCTTTTGGCAGGAGTTACTGGAAGCGGAAAAACAGAAGTTTATATGCGGATTGCAGCAGAAGCTATAAAAAAAAACTGCAAAGTTCTGGTGCTTGTTCCTGAAATTGCCCTTATATCACAGATGGAAAGGCGGTTCAGAGCCCGCTTTGGAGAGTGTATTGCTGTGCTTCACAGCGGTCTCTCAGCAGGCGAACGCTATGACCAGTGGATGCGCATAGCCTCAGGAGAAGCAACTATAGCTATAGGTGCAAGGTCGGCTATTTTTGCACCTTTCGATAATGTTGGAATCATTATCGTAGATGAGGAACACGATACTTCTTACAAGCAGGAAGGGGGCCTTTGTTATAATGCAAGGGATCTCGCTGTTGTCAGGGCAAAGCTAAACAATGGTGTTGCATTGCTGGGATCAGCTACACCTTCGATTCAGTCATACTATAATGTTACGATAAATAAATTTACTGAACTGACTCTGAGAAAACGCATTAAAAAAAGACCCCTGCCAGAGATCACCATAATCGATCTGCGCAAGATCAGAGATTATAGAGGAGTTAAAAAGTTTATTTCATCGGAGCTTCACGAGGCCATGAAAGAAACCTTGGAACGTGGAGAACAGATTTTGCTATTCCTGAACAGGCGGGGCTTTGCAAGTTTTCCTGTTTGTGCATCATGCGGCAAAGCTATCAGGTGCAAGAATTGTGATATTTCTCTTACTTTTCACAAGGGTGCTAATGCGTACAAGTGCCATTACTGTGGTTTTACATTAGCATCCACTTCAAATTGTCCAACCTGCGGATCCGCCGGTATAAAGCTGTTAGGACTTGGTACAGAAAAAATTGAAGCCGCAGTCAAGTCGCTTTTTCCTGATGCAAAAACAGCTAGGATGGATCGTGATACCACCACACGCAAGGGTTCTGTTTTAAAACTGCTTAAAGGCCTGAAGAATAATACAATAGATATACTTGTCGGAACCCAGATGATAGCAAAGGGCCATGACTTTCCGAATATTACCCTGGTCGGCATAATTTGTGCCGATCTTTCTTTAAGCCTGCCTGACTTTCGTGCAGGAGAACGAACGTTTCAGCTTCTCGCTCAGGTGTCTGGAAGAGCCGGCAGGGGGAATGTACCCGGCAGGGTGATATTGCAAACTTTCAATCCCGAACATTTCAGCATACTATCTGCAAAAACCCAGGACTTTAAAGTATTTTACAATAAAGAAATACACTTTAGAAAGAGCCTGAGATATCCACCGTTCTCAAGGATGGTGCAGATTAAAATTTCAGGAAATGACAAGGAAAAAACAAGGCAGCATGCTCTTGCAGTGGGAAATCTCTGCAATACCTTGAAAAATAATAATAAATCTTTTATAAAAACAATAGAAGTATTAGGGCCCATTGAAGCGCCTCTGCCCAGAATAGCAAAACAGTATAGATGGCAAATTCTTTTAAAAAGTCTGAGTGTAAAAGAACTTCACAGCTTAATTCATCTAATGATGTTCAGGAACTCATCAAAATTTTACAGGCAAAAAGTTAAAGTTGTTGTTGATATGGATCCATTTTTTATGATGTAAAAGCAGATGTCTATAGATTTTCAGATAATTAATTTCACAAGACCAGAAGGAGGAAGGCGTATTAGTTATACGTCGACGACTGATAACGCAGTGAAATTATTCGAGCTGTGCGGTTAGGATTGAGTTTTAAATAAGTTTTCCATTTGGGAATATACTGCCTGTAGGAGGGGTTTTAACCCCGACCATATATGAGTAAATTTACATTTGTTGGTGATCTGCATCAATAGGTCGCGGTTAAAACCGCTCCTACATTATTTCTGATTATAACAAATTTTGGAGAGATGACGATTGACAGCTAATGGCTAACCGCACAGGTTGAAATTATTTATCTGGAAATCTATAACAGAGGGAATTATGATTATAGCGGTAATGAGTGACAGCCATGACAACATATGGAATTTGCGCAAAGCTCTGGCAATTATCAAAGAAAAAAATGCCGGCATGATTATTCACTGCGGAGATTTTGTTGCCCCATTTATGCTAAAAGAGCTCAATAAAGCAGATATCCCTGTCCACGGAGTTTTGGGGAACAATGATGGAGACCAGTACCTTCTGACAAAGTTTTCTCTAACCAGTTTTACAAATATCAAGCTTTACGGCCTCGTCGGCGATATTAATATTAATGGATTTAATGTTGGATTTACACATCAGGATATAGTAGGACAAGGACTTGCATCAACCAATAAATACCAATTGGTCTGTTATGGTCATTCTCATAAGCACCATATAAAGAAAACCGGCCAAACCATACTCTTAAATCCAGGTGAGATTATGGGAAAAGACGGCTATCCGGGATTCTGTTTTGTTGATACCGATACCTCGGAGATACAAAGGGTAGAGTTAACCCGAAATTAGTAAAACTGGAATTTACAAACTCGTATAGCTTGTTAAAAATATATTCGCTTCAGGTATAATCAAATTTAAACCATGAAAAACTCACGCATAAGATATCGTAAAGAAAGAACTTGCCCTGAATGAAAATAGTAGTAATAGTTCAATAAGTACTTAATAAACAATGACAAGATCCAACGAGGTTCTTTCTTAACGATCTCTAATACGTTCAAACAGTTTCCTGTTTTAAATTCGATCACACCTGAAGCTCACGCGTAGATAGTTAATCTTACATAAAAATGAGTTTAGAAATTTCTGTAAAAGGAGTTTTAAAAATGAAGATTAAAAACCTGTTTTTCTTTTTTCTCTTATTTTTTCTTTTTTTAAATTTTAATACATCTATAATGGCCGAAGATAATGTTAATACATATCCTTCTGCCTATTTGCCTGTAGATAATTATGAGTTTGACACGGTTGTTGAAGGTAATGAAATAGACCATCAATTTATTATTCAAAACAAAGGAACCGCTCCTCTAAATATTGTAAAAGTCAAAACCGGCTGAGGGTGTACTGCGGTCTCTTTCCCGAGACTCATCCCTCCGGGCGGAGAGGGAAAAATCAATATTAAAGTCAATTCAAATGGATATGGTGGAAGAAAACTCAAGAAAAACATAGTTATCCATACTAATGACGAAAAGCATCCAAAATTAAATTTTGTTATCCAGGGCAAGGTTGATAAATTTGTAACTATTACACCTAAAAGTATAATTCTCAGGGGTTATATTGGAGAAGATATAAAGCAATTAATTAAGATAATTCCTGAAAAAAAATATCCTTTTAAAATACTTGGAGTAAAGGCCCAAAAAGGTAAAGACATAAGCTACAAAATAAAGAAAGTCATAACACCATCAAAAGAATCAGAATACTTATTGACCGTAACAAATCAGAAAAATGAAAAAAGCCGTTTTTTCGACACAATTTATTTGGAAACAGACAGCAAAATACGTCCGGAAATTAAAATAAGTGTTTACGGCAATATAAAGGAGAGGAAGTAGCGGTTAACGGTTACAAGGCAGCAATTCTAATAACGGAAATTTGAAAACTCAAAAGTAACTTGTTAACAACCAGAGGTGGCGGGCAGTTAAATTTAAAACGGCTGACTGTTTGAGCGTATTAGTGAGCATTAAGAAAAAAGAGGCGCTTTTGTATATTCTTGTTAAAAGTATAAACTCAAGCCATAAAGTTCTATTTTTCTAAGTGATATTAATACTCTTTTTTCATTAGGCTCACTTATGCACGAGTTTCAGACGTTCTTAAATTTAACTGCCCGCTGCCTCTGTTTAATCTCATAATTGAGTTTTCAAATTTCTGAATAAGGTGTTTTCAATGGAACTATCAAGCAAAGCAAAAAATTTAGAAGGAATTCGTCGTGTTTGTCGGCCAGCGCCATTAGTTGGCAAAGAACTTGAGACTTTTTTTGTGGAAACCGATATGGCGCGCGATCCGCATCAAGAGACCAGGAAACGTCTAATTGAGGCGCTTAATAGCCGGGAAGATGCCAGGCTCTTATTCTATGGGCACAGGGGCTGTGGAAAATCGACTGAATTAAACAAACTTCTTGCAGAACATAAAGAACGATTTTTACCAGTAACATTTTCTGTGCATGACCAGATGAGTTCCGCAGCGATTTGTGCTGAAGATTTGATTTTAATCATTGCCGAGCGTGTCCTGAATGCAGCAAAAAACAATAACCTTGAAGTTGATGATGATCTTTTAAAACCGGTCCTCGATTATTTTAATGAGACTACCCGGACCACTGCAGAAAGCAGGGATTCCCATATAGAAGTTGGCGCCGGTGTTTCATCAAAGGCAGGTCTGCTTGGACCGTTGCTCAAGGTATTTGCGCGGTTAAGTGCACAGATTAAGCTGGAAGCCCACAGCAAAGAAACAACAGTTGCCTTGTTGCGAAAACGCCCGTCAGACCTCCTGGTTCAGGCAAATAGTGTTATTGAAGCTGTGAGAAAACCGCTTAAAAACCTGCAACTGCTGATAATAGTGCAAGATCTGGACAAACTGGAGCTTATGCAGGCTCGCGAGATGTACGTCAATCATGTAAACCTGCTGACAGGCATTACAGCCAATATTATTTATACCATACCTATATTTTTGTTTCATTCGCCGGACGTAAATGCATTCAAATATCACTTTGATGATGTTGTGGCGCTTCCAATGATCAAAGTTACTGATCCGGAAGGGCAACCTGCGCCGGGTTTTGATACTGTGAAAAAGATTATTATGCAGCGGATAGAGGATAACCTTATTAACGAAGATGCCCTCGACCGTTTGGTAACAATGACCGGCGGTGTGTTGCGTCATGCCTTTGATGTGCTTCATACCGCAGCTTTAATGGCTAATGCTCGTGTACCGCTGGAACAAGAGCATATTAACTATGGCCTCAATCAACTCCGCAAAGACTTCTGGCAGCAGATCACACTTCCCTTTCATCCTCTGCCGGATGGACCAGAATCAGTGGACGACCTTTATAACCGCCTTGCAGACTATGGTCGAAAGCAGCTAAAAGGTGAAAAACCGCGGCCTGTGTCGGATTCGATCAATCAACTCCTGCTTAAATCATGCGCTCTTGTAGAATATAACGGTGAAGGGTGGTTTGGCGTACATCCTCTTGTAATAGAAAACCTTAAGGATTTGGGACGATTGTCTTGACAGCCCAGCGCGAACATTTAGAGCTTCTTAAAAATGCCGTGCGCCAATCAGTAACAGCACTGACAGTCGTGGAAGTGGACACCGTTGCCCGGGCGCAGGAATTGGTCGATCTTCTAAAATTTGAGTTAGATAAGCGTCCTAATGCTCAGCTTTTTCTTACCGCTGTGCCTGGCGCGGCAACGCATCTGCTGGATGCTTCCCGCAAAATCACAGAAACATGGCATTCCGGCACCGGCGTTCTGTTTCTTGTCGATGATGGTCAAAAAAAAGATGAGGGAGCGCCGCGGTTTTGGGCTGATATGAATGCACAGCGTGAATCCTGGGACGCTCTTAACTACCACATTATTTTTTTTCTGCTTCCCTCTAACTATCGTTTATTACTCCAGAAAGCTGAGCATCTTGCAGACTGGATGCCACTTAAGCTTCATATCACAGGTCCGGCGGATGTTTTCCGCTACGAAGATAAAGGCCGCACGTCTTATCAAAGCGCTGTTTTGGGCGTCAGTAAACTTACTCCGAAAATAGCAAAACAACAACTGGCAATTCTGGAACAACAACTGGGTGTGGCTTTGCATGAAGGAATTCCGCGGGAAACACTGGCGCGCAGATACTACTTGCCGATGTTTGAAGCAGCTATGTCATTATCTGACCTGAACCGGGCACAAAGCCTCAGGCAAAAAGTTCCGGAAAAGGATTTGCAGGCAGGTGATATCATTAAGTGGTGGCATATGAATTTTGAACTCGACTATCTGCTGCATCGCCTGACCAGCGCCGAAAACTGGGCAGATAAGTTAAGTAAATGGGCGGATAAAACAGGTGATGAGTCATTAAAAGCCAAAGCATTGCATAAGCTCGGGTTGATCGCAGGAGAGCGCAGGGATTTTGAAAAAGCTGAAGATTGGTACAAAAAATCACTAAAAATCTCTGAGCAGTTGGGAAACGAAAATGGCGCCGCAAGTGCATATCATAACCTCGGGACAATAGCAGAGAAGCGCAGGGATTTTGAAAAAGCCGAAGGTTGGTACAAAAAATCACTCAAAATCAAAAAGCGGTTGGGGAACGAAAATGGCGCCGCAATGACATATCATCGGCTTGGGATAATCGCGCAGGAGCGCAGGGATTTTGAAGAAGCTGAAGGTTGGTACAAAAAATCACTCAAGATCTCTGAGAAGTTGGGAGACGAAGATGGCGCCGCAAGCACATATCATCAGCTCGGGAGAATCGCACAGGAACGCAGAGAATTTGAAAAAGCCGAAGGTTGGTACAAAAAATCACTCAAGATCTCTGAGCGGTTGGGAAACGAACATGGCGCCGCAATAACATACTGGCAGTTGGGACTTTTTGGTCTGTTGCAGGGTCGCGTGGAAGATTCGGGCAGATGGTCTGTCAAGAGCATAGCAGCCTTTTCTAAGACTCGCGATCCGGATAGAGCAAATCAGGTTATAAACAACTTTCGTATTGTCTATTATCAGCAGGCTTCACAGTCTGAGCAACGCAAGCTTAAACAATGTTGGGAGAACGCGGGTCTGGGTCCGTTGCCGGATGCCGCTGCCGGGGAATGAGAACGAGATTTATTGGTAACGGTTTACGGTTATCGATTTACAGTTAACAGTTTTATGTTTTGATCAACCATCAACCGTGAACCGTGAACAGTAAACCGTGGGTTAGGATCGGAAGTAGAAATTATTTATGAATAATATTAAAGTTGTCGCTTTTGACTGTGATGGAGTTATGTTTGATACTGTTAAGGCAAACACAGCCTATTATAATAATATTCTAAATCATTTCGGCAAACCCGATATGACTCCCGAGGAGTTTGCTTACTCATACATGCATACAGCAGACGAGGCCATTGCCAAACTATTTGAAGATAAGAAAAGCTTTGAAGAAGCACAAGTGTTTCGCAAACATATGAGCTATATACCATTTTTAAAATATATGGAAATGGAACCGCACCTGAAGCCTTTGCTTAAAAGGCTCAGGCCTGAATATAAGACAGCAGTTGCTACAAACCGGGCAGATACAATGAAAAGAGTGCTTATTGAACACGATCTTGAAGAATACTTTGATCTGGTAGTAAGTGCACTTGATGTGGAAAATCCCAAACCCAGCCCGGATCAGCTAATTAAAATACTGGAACATTTTAATATAGAACCCAGTCAATTAATTTATATAGGAGACTCAAAGCTGGACGAAATAGCAGCAAAAGCAGCAGGCATACCTCTGATAGCATATAAAAACAGATCTCTTGACGCCGACCTTTATATTAACAGCCTGAAAGAGCTTGAAAATATCCTTTTGGGCCAACCATGACAATAGACAAAGGAAAACCAATGGAATCCATCAAACTACAAAACCTGTCTCGCAAGAAGATAGGCATACGTCTTCTTTACACCGTCTTTTTTCTCATCGTCTTTGAGATCCTAAAGATTATTGTACAGGTAACCGTTTTATTTCAATATGTTTACCTTTTTATCACAAAAACCTACAGCAACCCTGTAAGGAGATTCTCCAACAAGGTCTCCTTTTACGCCTACAGGGTGATGCGATACGTCACCCTGAACGAAAACACGCTGCCTTTTCCTTTTGCTGATTTCCCGGAAGAACCAGATGCGCCTGAGTCAGAGGTCCGCTTCGAATAGATTGGGCGTTGATTCCGAACATGTCCACTTGTTGTCGAGAACCGGGAATACTTCTGTTGCAGATGACGTAACTACTCAGGTGTTTAGACTGAGGGCTATAGGCTGAAGGAAACAGATGATTGCTGAGAGTTATTCTCTATGTTTAGGACAAAATTTCCGGACGCTTTAAGAAAATATTGGTTTCTGGGAGTCTTTTCCCTAAAAGTCTTCAGTCTTCAGCCTAACCAACCTGAGTAGTTACCAGATGACTTAATAAGGGCTCCCGATTTAGTCAACATTGAGTATGATTGAAAATGAATTAAACAACACCCACGCCGTGTCGCCTTCCTTTAAGCCAAGGCGCCGCCTGCTTTCCTCTGTGACCACTGAACATAATTCAGTACCATCCGGAAGCGATACTATGTATTCGGTAGTGATTTTACCACGAATGACATTGGATACCGTTCCTTTAAGCCGATTTTCAGCACTGCTTTCAGGTTCTGTATCGCCTTTGCTCAAAATGACCCAGGGTGCCTTTATTTCCGCTACAATGAAAAAATTTGGTTTTAGTTGCAAACGTCTAAGACTTTCATTGGTGATCACAGTAAATAGTGAATATCCGCCAATGGTCATCATCTCAACTTCAGCCTGAATATCGCCCTTTCGTATATGCATGATCTTGCATAAAAATGTATTTCTTGCACTTGTTTTTCTTCGGCTCTCTTTATCCACATAATATTGGGTTATCTGTTGCATATCTTCGTTGGAAAATTTCAGAAGCGATCTCGTCAAGCCTGGAGTCGAAAGTCCGAGGATTTTCTGGACTACCATTGTTGGTATATTGCTCCGCAAAAGTTCAATAGATCTTGACCGCCTGATTGCATTCGGGTTGCCATACTCTTTGGGGAACCCGCATTCTTGAGCTCGCTCGTAAAACTTCCGCCTTACATGTCCAGGGTCAATTTTAAAAAAAGAGGATAGGAATCCGGAAAATTTCGGGTTGTTCAGGACTTCGTTAATTTCGCTTGTAAGATCTAACGGGATATGCACATCACGCAATTCTGTTTGTTGTCCGATTCGAACAAGATTATTCTTTACATCAATATCTTTTTGAACATTCAGGCTTAAAATCTCATTAAACCGCGCACCTGTATATCGTATCAACATAAAGATAAGAAAGATCCGCTTTCTTGAGATCCGCACATCGGAACGAATCGTCCTGTCGATCCATTGCCGAAAGGATTTTTCAAGGTTATCGAGTTGTGCCGTGTCCAGGCACTTGGCGTTTTCCGGAATGGTTAAGATGCTGGCGGGGTTTAAACGGGTGAGTCTTCTCATAGACAGGAGGTCACTTATCAGATCCTCCTTATTTTTTTCTCTGCTTTTTTTCATCACGTTTGCACTTAGAATTTCATATTATTTTCAACTATATTTATTCAATCAATATAATGCAATCATCTATTAAGTTTAGGAACGTGGACGAAATAACTTCCCCAACTATACATCACAGCTTCAGGCCGCCTTTGTACGGTCTCAAATCACAAAAATATTGAAATAGCACGCTATTCCTTCAACTTTTGTGATCTGAGATCGAACAAATTCGACCCAAATCTGTGCGCCTACTTGAGGAAGTTAATTCGTCCACGTTCCTTAGCGTAAAGAAAATAGTTGACAAGCATCAGGAAAATTTATTATTTAAGTGACACGATTTAATATATAGTCGTGTCACTAATCTAAATTGAAAGGAGGATTCTTATGTATTTTCCAACTGCCGGTATAGAGGTTGCTCCCTGGTTGCCGCCGATAGTGGCTTTTGGCATCTCATTCTTTACATCAATGGGTGGGGTATCGGGTGCATTTCTCATTTTGCCATTTCAGATGTCCTTTTTGGGCTTTACGAATCCATCTGTAAGTTCCACTAATCATCTTTTTAACATTGTGGCTATTCCGAGCGGCGTATATCGTTATATTCGGGAGGGTCGAATGGTGTGGCCGCTTACATGGGTCGTCATCATCGGCACTCTTCCAGGGGTGTTTATCGGCGCCTTTATCCGTGTTGCCTATCTCCCAAATCCAAAAAATTTTAAACTATTTGCCGCCATGGTACTTCTCTATATTGGAACCCGCATGATTCGAGATCTTCTGCGAAAACCACTTCCTGGTACGGACAAGGCCTCAAGTGAAAAGCGGTTTCAGGAACTCGTGCGTCAATATCGAAAAAAAGAGGAGCGGGTTAAAAGCGTTAAGGGCAAGGCATTGCCGGCAGTGCGTGTTACCCATTTCAATTTCAAACGGCTAGGGTATGAGTTCTACGGAGAAAGCTTTGATATATCCATCTGGACAATTTTAACTTTGAGTTTTGTTGTGGGCATCGTTGGAGGGGTATATGGCATTGGCGGGGGGTCCATTATCGCTCCTTTCTTTGTCTCATTTTGCGGCCTTCCCGTCTATACCGTGGCAGGAGCAGCGCTAATGGGAACATTTGTCACTTCCATTGCCGGGGTAATTTTTTACCAGGCGATTGCCCCGTTCTATCCTGATCTGTCAATTGCGCCGGACTGGCTGCTTGGAATACTTTTCGGCCTTGGAGGTATGTGCGGTATGTATTTTGGGGCAAGGTGCCAAAAATATGTTCCTGCAAAAGTCATTAAATGGATGCTCGGCGGCATCATTACCTTTACGGCCTTGAAATATATCCATGGCTTTTTTTCGTAACCACAGGACAAAGTTGAGGATGCTGCTAAGATATTGACATTTTCGAAGTATCAAAACGGCTAAAAAGGAACGATGATCCTTAATTTGTTCCTTATTGCTACCAGGTAGATAAACCAAAGCTTGATTTACGAACGTAACATATGCTATTATGTTTGAAAAATTAACATATATTTGAAAAATAACCTTGAATTTTGAACGTTATCTTGATAAGCTTTTATTTATGAAAAGGCTGATCGAAAAAAATCTGGAAGCATGGAAACAAAACAAACGGCGAAAGCCACTTTTGATTCGCGGTGCACGTCAGGTCGGAAAAACTTATATTATCAGACAGTTTGGGGGAAATTTCAAAAGTTTTGCAGAAATTAATTTTGAGCTGCTAAACGACGCTAAGGATATATTCAAAGCAAATCTGAAGCCGGACAGAATTATCCGGGATCTTTCTCTGCTGCTGCAAATAAAGATCATTCCCGGCGAGACAATACTTTTTCTGGACGAAATCCAGGAAGCCCCGGAAGCAATTAAGGCATTAAGATACTTTTATGAGTTAATGCCTGAGTTGCATGTAGTTGCGGCCGGTTCCCTGCTTGAATTTCAGATTGAGAAAATCGGGATTCCGGTTGGACGGGTTTCAGCTATGTATATGTATCCGCTCACTTTCCCGGAATTTTTAATGGCAGGGCATAATGATGATTATCTTTCTGTGATTGCAGACATTTTTAAAGAAAATAAAATAAACCAGGCATTCCATAATCGCCTGACAAGGCTTTTAGGAGAGTATATCGCTATTGGCGGGATGCCTGAAGCTGTCAATTGCTGGACAGAAACAAAGGATTATCAGGAATGCCACCAGATTCACAGAAGCCTGATCGAAACTTTCATGCAGGATTTTTTTAAGTATTCAAAAAAGCATCAGATTAAATATGTTGACAGGCTGTTTAATGAAATACCCAGCATGCTGGGAAGAAAATTTAAATTTTCCGCTATTTCAGGAGAATATCGCAAACGGGAACTGGACCCGGCCCTGGAACTTCTTCAAAAAGCAGGAGTTATACATAAAGTATATCATACATCCGGACAGGGCCTGCCGCTTGGGGCGGATATCAATTTTAACCGCTTTAAAATAGTTTTTCTGGATATTGCCCTCGTTCAGACAGTTTTAAATATGGCAACTACCTCATGGATACTAAACCCTCTGGAACAAATAACAAACAGAGGGGGTGTTGCAGAAGCGTTTGCCGGCCAGGAACTGATAGCCGGCTCCGGTATTGATATCAAACCGCAACTTTATTACTGGCATCGGGAGGCTCGCTCCTCAAATGCTGAGGTGGATTATCTAATAGTGAGTAATGACCGGATCATTCCAGTTGAAATAAAAAGCGGAAAAGAGGGCTCTCTGAAGAGCATGAAAATATTTTTAAAAGGGCATCCGCTATCTCCATATGGCATCCGGTTTTATGGCGGAATGCCCAACATTGTGGATAACATCCGCTCCTATCCGCTGTATTGCGTGGCAGGATTGTCAACTATGCCTCAATATTCTGTGGCGGACAAGGGTCTTGCATAATATATTGGATTTGTTTTGACAATCAACAGAGATAAATAGTGTAATAGTGGTAGTGTCCCACATTCTCTATTTAAAACAAAATGAGAAACGCATAAAATCATGGGCGTTATACATGAACATGCAGGCTGACTGTCGGCACTTCAAAACTGGTGTGTTCCGCCTTGCCTGCCCACTGCAATTGCGGATCAAGGTGGGGGTCATATTCATAGGTTTTCTTTTCCCCTGTATCCGGGTCGCTCTTCGGCGTCACCAAACCCACCGGCGGGTTATTCGCCCGCTTTTTGTTCGAGTGCTCGTACTGTTCAATCTGTTTTTCTGTCTTTTTTCTTTTTGCCATTTGTTTTCTCTCTTTGTTCGTTCACTTACCTTTTTTCGGTTTTTGACTGCAACGCGTGTCGATTGTAGTTGGGCGATGTGTTTTTTGCGGCCAGCTGGCTGTGCATGTTATATTTTATGATCTCTTTCTGATAGTATCAATGCCTAAGTATTTTGGAACTGAACTTTCTACTGACTTTGTAGAGGAAGATTTTTCGCTGTTGCACTCAGGGCATGTAAGTTGAAGGTTCATTAAGTCGTTTGTGCCACCTTGCGCCAAGGAAACTATATGATCAATGTTTTGCTGCCCTGATTCCAAAATAATACTTTTCTCACAAATTGCACAATTCCCACGGTCTCTTGCCTGAATGGCTCGCTCTACCCATTTTGGCCATTTTTCGCGTTTAATCCACTGCGCCGGTTTTTCATCTGTATGATTAGTGCCATACGTTCCCCAACCATATCTAGAAAATTGCAATTGCCTTGATATATATTCACACATTTCTCTATCATGAAAAACGCGTTCAGCAAATCTACTAGCGTATTCATACTTTAAATCAGCCAAACTAGATGAATTCTTTTCCAATAAGTACTTGAGTTTTCGAAAAATAAATTCCACAAAATTCATGGATTTGGCATGATTTTTGTTCGTTAAATTAATGTTCCTATATATTCCAAGTGGTTACAGTAAAATTGGGGGAATTATTATTGAAAATCTTAAATCTTTAAAAAAAGTTCGAGACATTTAAAAAAGAATGTGAGACGATAGATTGGCATACTATTGGATTAAAATAAGAATGTGGAGAACTTATATGAAGGTTCCATGTGCCGAACGTCTCCCATTTGTTGTTTCCGGACTCGCATTTCTTCAGCCGGCTCTGACGAATAGTCAATTTTACAATCTGACTTTGATCGCAACAGCTTTAGTGCTTGGCTCAAAGTTTTGTCTGTCAGAAATTAACCGTATGTGGTTAGAAGAAAAATGCGTAAGCACTTTATCACATTTTATGTCCCATGCGAAGTTTTCAACGGCTGAAATGCAGCATCTTTATGCTCTGCAAGTAATGCACTTGTACAAAATCAAAAGTGGATATTTTATAATAGACGATACAATGCGGCATCATACCAATTATTGCAAGTGGATTCATGGGGTATTTGTTCTTTTTGATCATGCCCTTAAAACCAACCTGAAGGCTATTTGCATAGTTGTGCTTTATTATAGCGATGGGGAGTCAATCAAATTTCCTATTAAACACGAAATCTACTATAAAGATACGGATAACATGCCTTGGCAGCAGGGTAAGCAGTCTGTTTGCATATCCAAATATGATCTTGCTGTTAAGATGTTGGAGTGGGCTATAAACAATGGGTTCCCCAACTGTATTGTTCTGGCTGATTCATGGTTTGGAATCGGGCCATTTATAAAAAAACTCAAACGGTTAAAATTAGGTTATGTTCTTGAAATAAAAGATACTTACACGATAAGAACTCCATGCAAGAAACCGAAACTTACCCCTAAAGGCAGGTTGGCAAAGAATCAATACGATTTGATAACGTTGCCGAATGTTTTTAAAACTATCTTAACGTTTACCAAATGTGGATTTGCTGCCGACAAAGAAAAAGGTAAAGAAGAGAAAACCATCTATCATACAAAGATTATCACAGGCCGGTTAAATTCCATAGCAGGAAAACACCGGATTATTCAAAGCATAGATCCAACCAAACAAACCACCAAATATCTCCTCACCAATCAACTCACATGGGAAGCTACCAAGATTATCTCTGTTTACAGCCATCGATGGGTAATTGAGGAATTCTTCAGGAATGCGAAGCAGTTAACCGATATGGAGGGAGCCACTATCAGGAGCGAACAAGGCGTAACACTAGCGTTATGCCTGGTGTCCTGGATTGACTTCCTCCTCCATTTCGAGAATAACAAGCAAATCACTGCTGGAGAATTATCAAAGGAATCACTGACGATTCCTTCAATAGTCCGTCAGGCACAATACGAGAACATGGAAGCTTTTGTTGATATAGTTCAAAACAATGAGGATTTCCTTAAGAAATGGTTTGAGGTTGAAAAGAAAAACATTATTAGAAAACGCAAGAAACGTAAGGAACTAATTATTATAGAAAAAGCCGTTGAAGAACAATTGGATCTGGCAGCATGAAGCAATAAAAGTGCCAAAACTCTATTTGTCAAAGAACTATTTTTCGAAAACTCAAGTATATATAGATATAATAAAATTCAATTGAGCCCAAAATACCATATATGACAATGATGTAAAAAATCATCTGACATTTTTTTTGGCTTTAATATTATTATGTGAGATTGTGGCTATGACTTGCTGATTTCAGCATATCGGTGGGCTTTCTATGTCTCTTGGTTGTATAGAATTCGTAATATTTACAATAGTTTTTAATGCGAATATAACAAGACGGGTAAATGAGGAGTTTCTTTGGGGACGCCAGGAAAATTTAAAAGACATCCCCTGCTTCTTTTCGCCCGCTTTTAGTTAAAAAGGTTTTTCCTATAAATTCAGCAAGGTCTTCATCATTCATAGGGTTCTCTTTCTGTTTTTCCTCAAGATTGACGATAAGGTCTGCGTCATGAACTATCTTGAAATTCTGGCTTGAATCGGGTCCGGGGTGATGGTGACGGCCCATGATATCGCATACCTCGTCAATCAGCTCTTTTTTTGCCCCAAGCTCAGTCATTATAGATCTTGCAACAGACAGACCCGCTTTTTCATGGTTTTCAGCAGCGCTTGCCTTTGCCCGTGCTGCTTCATGAATTCCAATATCATGCAGATATGCGGCAGCCAGAATTACAGCCAGGTCGCCGCCTTCGTTTTTTCCGATTTTTTCGGCATAGCGCGCCACTTGCATGGCATGACCGATTCGTTTAAAATCCTTCTTGAAATATTTTTTCATTTCAACTGCGATCCGCTCCTTAAGCGTATCTTCCATCTGGGCATTGTATTCTTCGGGAAGGTCGCCTACGCACTGTGCCGCATACTGGCAGTAAGCGGCACAGCCAAAGTCCAGTTTAGGATTTATAAACTTATGCCCGCAATTGCGGCATTTTCGCGTTGTGTCATCCTTGAAAAATTCAACATCTTTGCCGCACTTAGGGCATTTAACATCAAAAACAGCCCCTGGTTTCCAGTACCTTATGTCCTGTCCCGGGCATTTCATTATAATTCCTCCGTAAAGTTAAGATGATTCAATGTTCCTTCATTTTGTTCATGCTTAATTAATGTAAACCTTATCTTAACAAAAGTCAAAAAAGGTGAGGCGCAATTTGCAAAAACGTAACCAGGTGTGCAAGATTCGTAATTGAAAAAGTCACGAATCCATTGTGAATTTATTGAATAACCAACATTCCACAAGTTAGCTTTTTAGCACATATGTTGCTTTGTATATAACTCCCAATAAACTTAATTCTAACCACTTAATAATGTAGCAATATTATCATTATCCACGGCTGTTAAGTTGCAAATAGTGTAACGGATGCAATACAAAAAAGTGATAAGATATAAGACATTATTAAATGGGTAGCTTTTTTGAATATCGAATGTCGAACAGGGAATAATGAATGTCGAAGGAAGGAATTCTGCCATTTGATATAGGTTTTTTAAGTCGTTCAATTGATCTCAATTTTTGTAACAAGCACAGATATTGCCAAACAAAACAAGAACAAAACTTCGTAATTCGTCATTAAATCAGTATATTCAATGGCTAAAGATATTATCACCAATGATGTAACTTTTTTGTATTGCACCCTAGTGTAACGCTTTTTTTGGATTTAGTGACGAAATAGTGTAACGCCCAATAACCTCTTGAATTAATAATAAATATAACAAATGAATGTGGAAAAATGGAAAAATAATAAATTTATTAAAAATTTAAAAATAAAACAATACCCCGCCTATCCAGCCGAATTTATGGTATTTTTATGCGTTACACTATTTGCATCTTATTACGCCTTTGGACTGTTTTGAAGTGTATCTTTTCTTTTTTTCTTTAACTTCTTTTCCTTAATAAATTGAATAAAATCCAATACTTCATCCAAAACGTATGAAGGCATACCTTTTGTTTCTTTTAAAGTCAAATTACTACCGCCAGAGGCGGTAGCTTGTTTTGTTAGTCCTGGAAGGTACCCTGTTGGGCATCGCGCAATAACTATTTTCCCGCTGAAAAGCACAATCTGTTGCTGTCAGATGGTTTTGCTACGGGAATCAAGAAATTCCCGTTCACGACAGTTTTGCTGGCCGGTACCCCTGTCTGCATATCATAAACGGGGCTAATATGCTCTATTTGCTCTTCACAAAGAAACCACTCACCGCTTGCTGTAAATATTCAAGTGACATGCGATGTAATCAATGCTGAATATTATGTCACCAACATTTTCCATCAAGAGATTACAAAAGCATCAGGGCTTTATAATTACTACAACGGTAAAACCTTTTTATGGTACCACTACCAGAGGTAGTGGTTTAAGCCGATTAATTAATTTTTCTGCTTGTTTCATAATCGATGTTACTCCATCTTAAATAAGGTCGTGGGACGATAAGGTCGTGGGACGTTGGCACTTTGTCACTTTATTTTGGCTTGTCCTTCCTAAAAAAGCATCCAACCATAAAAATCAACAAACTTTATCCTTTCAAGAAAAAATGTAGATAGTTTTTTTAGCATAATAGCGTGGAAAATGTGAAGGCGATAAAACAATGCCAAGATTGGTGTCCTTGAACCGCCAAGGCGCGAAGACGCTAAGGGTTTTTTATTGGACAGGATTTACGGGATTGTTGGGATTATTTTTTTGTATTTGAAATTCCCAGAAGAAATTTCAAGTGAACAATCGGCTATGCCGAAAAGGGAAACTTTTGCAAAGAGACCAGCGGGCGCTAATGGTTAGCTAGTGTCTGAACGGAAACCAATAAAGTCTAACATTACAGAAAGTTACAGTCATATTACACCCCGAAGATTGTCAATTTAATTACTCTTTGTTAGTAATTATTACTTTACTTTTTCTTTTGACTATGCTACACATCTTAGTGTTTTTATTGCAAATTATCAATATAATGCTGAATTTGCAACTTTAAAGGAATGTAGGCATAATCGAAAATCTTCGGAGAAAAATGATATGAGAAAAGTCGTAGATTTGCAAATGAAAATTGGAGAAATTTCTATTGCTGATATTAAGTTTGATATACGTTCCCGTGATGAAATTCCAAAACTACTTCAAGGGTTACAGCAAATCCATTGTAATCGTGAAATCCGTGAACAGGTGTTTGAGATTTTAAAAAAGATTGTTCCTGAAGATATAGCTTCTGATAACGGTCGTCCTGGTATGGATTTATGGAAAATATTTGTATTGGGTACACTACGATTATGCTGTAATTGGGATTATGACAAGCTCATGGAAATAGCAAATAATCATAAGACATTGCGTCAAATGCTGGGACATGGAATCATGGATCAGGATTACAATTATGCGCTTCAAACATTAAAAGATAATATATCACTGTTCATTCCGGAAGTTCTTGATGAAATTAATCAGATTGTATTGCAATATGGACATAAACTTGTTGGGAAAAAAGATGGAGAGGATTTGAAAGGAAGCTGTGATTCATTTGTTGTGGAAACTGATGTTCATTATCCTACGGATATCAATTTGCTTTTTGATGCAATTCGTAGAACGATTATCCTGATTATGCGTTTGTGCGATCAGTTAGATATTGGCGGATGGCGCCAGGGTAAAAAAGGTCTTCGTAAAATCAAACAACTTTTTCGTAAGGCACAACAAATGAAAAGGTCCACTTCAAAAAATGAAAAGAAAAAAGCTGAAAGAAATCAGCTTATCATTGCTGCTCATTTAGCCTATCTTGAATTAGTTCGGTTTTTTCTTGACAGGGTAAAAGAAAGTATTGCCATGATAAATCAATCTGACATCATGGTACAATTAAAAATTCAAAAGATTGAAAAATATATAGCTCATGCCGAGAGGCAGATAGACCAAGTTCGCAGAAGAGTTGTTGAAGGAGAGACGATTCCCCATCATGAAAAAGTCTTTTCAATTTTTCAAGAACACACAGAGTGGATCGTTAAAGGCAAAGCCGGTGTGTCGCAAGAGCTTGGGTTAAGGGTCTGTATTGTCAAAGATCAATATGGTTTTATTCTTCATCATCGTGTAATGCAAAATGAAACCGATGATAAGATAGCAGTTCCAATAATAGAGGAAACAATCAGAAGATTTTCTGATTTCAGAAGCTGCAGTTTTGACAAAGGCTTCCACAGCCCAAAAAACCAGAAAGAACTCGCAGCTATATTGGACAAAGTCATTCTTCCCAGAAAAGGAAGGCTGTCTGCAATCAACAAAGAAATTGAGCAGTCAGAGGAATTTATCCAGGCCAAACACAAACATTCAGCGGTTGAGTCCTCAATAAAAGCTCTGGAAAATCATGGTCTGGATCGTTGTCTTGATCACGGCATCCATAGTTTCAAACTATATGTTGCTCTGGCAATAGTAGCTCGAAACATACAAATGGTTGGAGATATTCTCCAGCAAAAAAAAGTCAAACAGCTAAAGCGTTTGAAAAAAAGCGAGCGGCAAGAAATACGCCAAGCCGCATAAGCATCTAACAAAAACTGATAAACTTCCCCCTATTGTTGAAGAACGGAGAGGTTTGTCAAAAATCTGATAAAATGCCGGCAAGAAACACATACTACCTTAAAATCGTATAATTTTTGTAAACTATCTTACGTTTGGAGAAAAAAATAAGGAAGCCGCACGGCGCAAATCTCAAAATTAGGGGGTTTCCGTTCAGGCACTAGCTAATCACAGTTCTTTCAATATAAACTTTTTGTTTCATAATGACAGAATATATACTTTTACATCTTTTTAGGCAACCCGATTTTTTATCCCAGCGAACCAGTTAGCATAAAGTTTCCGGATAACTATCAAATTGGAAAATACTTGACAAGTAACATTTCGATTTCTTTATTGTTTTTCTAACTGGATAATATATAAAATAGTAAAATTATAACAAAGCAAATTTCGGGGAATTTAACCCAATAACTCACGCCTGACTGCGTGCGGACACGCACAGGCAGAAAAATCTGCGTAATCTGTGGATTAAAGAAAGCCCCTTTTTATGGTTATCATATTTGAGAATCTCTCAGCAGATCAGGCCGATACATACCGGCTGGTCCTGTCCTCATCCGGCATTTCACACCGCTCGAAAAAAGGAAAGCACGGGTGGGATATATTGGTGAATGATATGGAGCACGAAAAGGCCATAAACACGATCGAACAATACCTTAAAGAGAACCAGGATTTCCATCCAACAGATGAACCCCTTTGTCATGAATATCACAAAACATTCACGGGACTATGGGTATCTGCTATATTGCTGGCATCCCATGTGGCCATCACAACAGGCAATGGTAGTGAGGTCTTCGTCAGGACGTATGGAGCATCGGCCTTTCACATTTTGCGCGGAGAATTATACAGGAGCGTGACCGCCCTGATGATTCATGCAAACGCCATGCACCTTGCTGGCAACATGCTTGGCATTGCTATATTTGGCACTGCTGTCTGTACCATCACGGGCTGGGGTGTCGGCTGGTTTATGATCCTTGCCACCGGTGTATTAGGCAATCTGATGAATGCTGTCTTGTACAAGACAGGTCATCTTTCGATTGGGGCCTCTACTGCTGTCTTTGGAGCAGTCGGCATACTGGCTGCGCACCAGTTTTTCAAAAAGTTCAGGCTGCCTGGCCGGCGAATGAAGGCATGGCTCCCCCTGGGTGCGGGGCTGGCCATCCTTAGTATGCTTGGTTCAGGAGGAGAGCATACTGATTTGATGGCTCACCTCTTTGGCTTTATGGCAGGGCTTATCCTGGGGGGGGGGTATGGTGTTCTTGTGAAACGGCCGGCAGCAAGGGCATATCAAATATGTTTCCTTTTTATAGCCTTGAGCGTCCTTGTCATGTCGTGGATGAGAGGTAATTTTTTATTTTTCAATGCTTGACATTATATTAAGCATTACACCTTCTAATTCGCTTAAAAAAATTGTGTATTGTTTAATTAATAACTACAACATGTTGTGCTTGACGCTTTATAGCAGTATAAATAAAGCAAATGACATGGCAGACTATAAAAGAAACACGAAGAAATCGTAATCTTGTGATTAAATTTAAAAAAAATTCACACTTCGCAGGTATCGGCAAGAGCCTCATGATAATCAAATTTTTTGCAATAAAGAGGCAATATTGTGTAACTGCTTAAAATATCACACAATTCCTTGAAATTCAAAATTAAACTTTTACCCATTTTTTTAAGCGAATGATAAGTTACACCTATAGGTATAATTATAAAAGTATAAAATTCAATACACTCAACAGTATAACCCGTGGGGTAAAATCCGAATCGGTGGATACCCCATTGAATCACCTTGTCTTTTTCTAAAAACAAACTTTCGGAAATATCACTGGCAGACATGCCAAAGTCGCAAAATACTTCACTCACTTTACGAGCGTTATCTGGTGTGACAGCTATCCAGATATCCATATCACCTGTTGCTCGCGGATAACCATGATAACCAACGGCATATCCGCCAACCATTAAATAGTTAACGCCTCGTGAGTTCAGAAGTCTCAAAAAATCTTTGAAGTCTGGATGTAACTCTATCTTTTCCATATACCATCCTTCGATTCAACTCTATAGCTGCTAATAGTTCCTGTACATTTTTGGAAAGCCAGAAAGCCTTTTCATCGTCTATGTCATAAAGCGTCCCAACCGACAATATCTTTTTATCAAGTCGTGGCAACTTATCCATTTACCGCATCTCCTTAGTTCTCATGCCGTTAAGAATTGATAACCATAGTCCGTATCTCTGGCGAAATTACCGGGTTTGCCCTCGGACTTCACTAATGATCTGCTGGCTAAGCTTTGATCATGTGGGACTTTCTTAACCTCGGTGCCAGAGCAAGCCCTGCAAAAAGGAAGATGACAGTTTTGTCACCCGATCACCCGCTGGGTAACGATATCAAATTTCAAAGACTCTTTGCCCTATCCAACGATTCGGATTTATCTCGGCACGAGCTTTGGCTGGTTATGTGCTTTAATGTGCTAAAGTACTTTTTTGATACAAAAATTCTGGATCCAAATCCAAATGATTTGACCACTTAATTGTATCGAAGCTAACTGTTACCGAATTAAATAAGGAAACATCTTTTAATTCCAGACATCACGGTAAATGGGCCGATTTCTTATGTTAAATTATGCACAGTATCAGGCGTTGCAGTTGATCCATGCATTGGATACTGAGAAACATAAAAAGCCAGCTTAAGTTTCAGTCGTCCCATCAGCTTTATTCCTGTTTGATTCAATCGGCGGCAAAACCTCACCGCTGCCTGGCGATGCTTTTTATTTTCGATCCAATCCAAAACAACTATCAGGGTTTCGCCAAACATTTTGATATACCCTGCTCTGCGGGTTATCATATCCAACACCGGTTTAACATCGCGATGATCATCATAGCAGTCACGAAAAAGCTCAACTAAGCGCTCACGAGAATTATATGCTATAAACTGCATTAAATCATAGAGCTTTTTCTTTTCCAGATCACATCGACTCATAGGTTTGCCTTTAAGCAGATCCATGATGGATATCTTTACGGGAAGTTGGGATAGCTTATCTTCAAAACCGGCAATGTCTTCATCTTTTTCGGTTATTGAATCCTTCATCGTTGATATCTTAGCCCGACGTCTTTTATCTGAGCGTTTTTCCTCTTTAACCTGGGTCAGGATTATTTCCTTTTCCAGTTCC
>Ga0255432_1012_pt2 | contig 23356 bp, 19 predicted proteins | sample ANMaggSeSYBR02I6_FD_182656 | JGI IMG/M metagenome (GOLD analysis project Ga0255432, IMG submission 182656) | Sediment cell enrichment communities from methane seep in Santa Monica Basin, California, United Staets - ANME aggregate JGI... | ecosystem: Environmental > Aquatic > Marine > Cold seeps >...
TCTGTGCTGTGGAGTATTGTCCGGCACATGAAGATGAAGGGAAAGAGGGAGGAGAGCAGGTCTATAGACTTGACAAAGTAATTGTCAGAGATCATCCACTCAAGGATGAGTTTATGGTTGTAACACCGAATGTCACGATAATTAATGTGGATAAGTTTCAGAAAGCCGCCGTTGTTCAAAACATTCAAGACGTGTTGAGTGAAGCGCTAGGCTTGAATGTGCTTCGTACCTCTGTTACGCCAAGTCAGTCAGAAACTGTTTATGTCAGGGGCCTGGACCAATCGCGATACCAGATATTTGTAGATGGCAGACCCATGAGGCTTTTTGGAGCTCGTGGGTACTATAAAATAGACTGGACAACCATGCCCTTGAATAATGTCGAAACCATTGAGGTTATCCGCGGAAGCCATTCGCTTCTTTACCCTTGGTCCATGGGTGGCGCTATCAATATCATTACCAAGAAAGGGAAGAAAACGGATGAAATCAAACCCGATATGTCAGTGACGACTGAATTCGGCTCCTATGGAGCACAGAGTTATAGTGCAAATGCGTTGGGTGGTCTGTTTAATAAAATCGGGTACTCTCTCGCCGTTGCCCATAGAGAAGGGGATGGGTATCTGAGAGGCAACTATTACGATACCGATAGCGCCAACGCCCGATTCACGCTTTATCTGCCCAATGGGGGACATCTCAGCTATGGCTGGGACTATGTGGATACTAACACTGGATATCCATTGGTTAATGATCCTGACAGGGCGGATTTCGACCCTGATTATCCGGTTGTTACGACTGAGGTTGATTCGTTTACCCATGATAGACAGGGAAAAACTTATCCTGGGGGAGAAAACCTCTGGGATAAGATAACGATCGAAGAAGGCATCCTGTTGGAGCAGCCTCTCGGTCCGGGAGAGGTCCGGGCTCAGCTTTATCAACACAGGTCGAAACGAGTCTGGTACTATGTCGACGAAAGCGGAAAGCAGCAAGTCACGGGACCTAATGAGGAACGTAATCAGGGGGTTGCCTTGGATTATCTTGATTTTGAGCTGATCAAGAACCATGCTTTTTCTATAGGAGGCGATTACCGGACAATGGGACGCCCCGATAATCCGGATACTGTGGAGATCTTCTCTGGTTATTTCCAGGATGTGTGGTCCATAAATAATCCTTTAACTCTTACTTTTGGGGCTCGCTACTATCATTTCGAAGTCGATGCATACCGGCCTAATCCCAGAGGCTGGAACGATGCCTATGGTTACCGCAGGAAAGAGAAAGAGTGGTGTCCAAAGGTTAAACTGGATTATGAATTGGATTCGACCCTGACCCTTTACGCCGCTGTTAGTCGCGAAATGCGTATGCCATGAGTGTGAGATCTAGGTATGTGGGCGCGGTCAGCGTTCGAAGAGGATTTCTACGTGGTAAGTGATGACTTCAAAACAGAAACATCCTGGACATATGAGATAGGGGGAATGAAAAGCCTGACGCAGAATATGAAATTCAGGAGTGCTATTTACTATAATGACATCAGCGATTATCAGCAAATGACATACAATGATAACGCAACATATCCGGTATATAATATTGATGTTGCTGTTTACGGCGTCGAACTGGAGCTCACAAGGAGTTTTGCTTGCGATCTGAGTGGCTACATCAGCTATGTATGGCAGAACTATTCCGTGGGACATAACTCTCTTGCTGGTTCCGAAACCAACTATCTTATGCAGAATTTACCCAGAAACAAGGTCAATCTTGGGCTGAATTATAAGCTATGGGAAGGGGGCGTGGTAACGCTTAACTCGCAATATATGGGTGAGCGTACGAGCGAGAGAGGCAAGGACATAGCAAACTTTATCACGGTTGATGTGGGAGCGCAACATACCTTCGAGCTCACACATTGCGACTTTACGCTAAAGGCCTTTGTCAATAACGTTACCGACGAAGAATACGAAATGCGTTACGGCTATTCTATGCCGGGCATCAACGCCGGCATTTCCGGCAAGGTGAGTTTCTAAGAGTAATCACTTACAGGATAATATGACTGCTGGCAGGCGGGACATTTCTGTTTCGCCTGCCTGTTTATCATGGCCAATAACCTATCACACTACTACCTTTCCAACTTACCCAGAGCCCGTTCAAATACGATTTAATAGCTCTTTTATAATTTTTTCAGGAGGACATGCAATGAAACAAAAAAAACAAATTTTTCTCGTTATAGCGGTCATGGTCGCTTTGGCTCTGGGTTTTTTGCCATCTCAAGCCTCAGCCTGGGGCCGCGGTCACTTCTATGTGATCGGAACGGGTCCTGCCGGACCCAGGACTGCGACACTTCAGGCACTGGATACGATCAAGCAGATGGACGTGATTATAGCGAATGAAAAACACATAAAGCTCTTTGCCGATTACGCAGGAAGCAAACCCGTGCTTTTTGATCCATGGACAGATATCTGGGACTACAAGGGAAAGAGTCAAAGGGAACTAAACAAAGAGGAACTGGCCAGGTTCAAGGTGGAACGCTTTCGGATAAGGGATGAGCGTGTGAAGAAGATCAATGCCCTTTTGGCTGAAGGAAAAGACGTAGGTTTGCTTGACTCCGGCAATCCGTGTCTTTATGGCCCGAGCCATTGGTACATAGAGCCGTTTCAACCGCAGGACGTGATCATCATTCCAGGCATGGGGTGTGATGCGGCGGCTATGGCGGCATTGGGCAAAAGCACGATTCCTGCCCATGGCACCCGTCTTGTTATACAAACAGCGCCTTTTTCTCTAATGGGCTGGAAAATGCAAGATCCCCAGCTATTAAAGGATCTGGCAAAGTATGAGTCAACAATAATCCTTTATATGGCTCTGTGGAAACCACAAGAAGTGTTTGCAGCGCTTCAAAAGGAGCTTCCGCCGGATATGCCATGTGCTGTAGTTTACTGGGCAGGATACCCGGATCGACAGCGTGTTGTGCGCGGTACTGTGGCTGATATGGGCGATAAGCTTGCGGCAGACAAGGAAAAATTCATGGGTCTGTTATTTATTGGTCGATTTCTGGAAGGAAAGCCGTATGAAGCAGCCATGAAACGAGGGCAAAAGGAGCTGGAATAGTAAAAATCCGACCCCAGAGGGGCCGGCTTTGGTTTAACCCCTGAAAGGAGATGAAATTGCCCTTGCCTCCAGAGGGAGTAAGGATTGAGTTGTCCCTTAATAATAATAATTCGTGCCGTGTTTTATCGACTTACTTCTCTTGATCTTTTTGGCATTTTACATAGTTACGTATTATTTCAGTATCTGAACTTACAGTACCAACACAATAACCTCATGCCCAAAAACGGTTACCCAATAGTTTGTTGGCGTAATTTACGAAATCTGCTCACTTGCTACTCCTTGGTTAAGTTGTGGAGAAATTCATCCAAGGAGTAACAAATGTTGTTCAGATGGTAAAACCACTGAACTGTGACCTGGCCCAAAGGGCCAGGTTTTCTATGTTAGAATAAAGGGTTCAGGGTTCAGGACACCTGCTTCCTGAGTGATCCGATGAGAAAATCGTTTTTGGATATATTTTGAACGAAAATCATAAAAAAGGAGGTGAAAGATATTAACTGGAAAAAGTTCACAAACAAAAAATCGTAGAAAAAAAGGAGGAAATCAATGAAGATAACAAAGATTTTTTTTGTTACGTTGATCAGCTTTGTCTTTATCTTCTGTGCTGTGGAGTATTGTCCGGCACATGAAGATGAAGGGAAAGAGGGAGGAGAGCAGGTCTATAGACTTGACAAAGTAATTGTCAGAGATCATCCGCTCAAGGATGAGTCTATGGTCGTAACACCTGATGTTACAGTAATTAATGTGGATAAATTTCAAAAAGCCGGTTCAGTACAAAATATCAGAGATCTATTGAGTGAAGCGCTTGGTATAAATGTGCTTCGTTCATCTGTTACACCGAGTCCCACAGAAAGCATCTATATCAGAGGATTTGACCAATCACGATTTCAGGTTTTTATAGACGGCAGGCCCATGAGACTCATGGGACGTTCTGGTTACATCAAAACGGACTGGACTACCATGCCGCTGGATAATATCGAAACAATCGAGATCATTCGTGGAAGTCATTCGCTTCTTTACCCCTGTTCCATGGGTGGTGCTATTAATATTATCACCAAAAAGGGAAGCAAAACCGATGAAATCAAACCTAGGGGAACGGCGACAACTGAGTTTGGTTCCTATGGGACACAGAGTTATAGCGCGAGTATTGAGGGTGGGTTATTGAATCTAATCGGATACTCTTTTGCCGGAGCCCATAGAGAAGGTGACGGGTACCTGAGAAACAACGATTACAACACCGGTAGTTTCAATGCCCGAATGACTCTTTTTCTTCCCAATGGGGGAACACTTACCGGTGGCTGGGATTATATCGATAATAAGACAGGATATCCGGTCATCAATGATCCCTCAAGAGCTGATTATGATTCAAGCTATCCGGATGTTCTGGAACATGAGGTTGACAATTTTGTCCATGGTCCTGAGGGGCTTGTATATCCGGGTGGAGATTCGTATTGGCAGAAAAGAACCAATGAATATTCCATGCTTCTTGATCAGCCGCTTGGTCCGGGAGAACTCCGGGCCCAGGTTTACCAACACGAGTCGAATCGAGACAGATACTGGCTTGCGTCAGACGGAACTCAAAAGGACAATCTTGAAATTGAAGAGAAAAATAGGGGGGTTTTCCTTGACTATCTGGATTTTGAGCTGATCAAGAGCCATGCCTTTTCAATCGGAGGAGAATACCGGACCCAGGGCATGCCGGAGAATAAGGATTTCTATGAGATCATGTCTGGCTATTTCCAGGATGTGTGGTCTGTTACGTCTCCTTTGACGCTTATCTGGGGTGTTCGCTACTATGAATTCCAAAGCGACGCCTACAAGGCAGGATTTCCGGGGTGGGCTATATTTAACAGCCTGAGTGAGTCGGAACAGAAGGCATTCGAGTATCGCAGGAAAGAAAATGAGTGGTGTCCAAAAGCCCGGCTGGACTACGAAGTTGATCCAAATCTTACTCTGTATGCTGCTGTGAGCCGGGAAATGCGTATGCCTTGAATCTGAGATCTATGGAGATGGGCGCAGGCTGCGTCCGAAGCAGAATACATGGCGACAAATTCCGAATTGGCAACAGAAACATCCTGGACATACGAGCTGGGTTTATTAAAAAAACTTTGGTTTGATACAAAATTCAGGGCATCGGTCTATTACACTGACATTACCGATTATCAGTTCATGAGCTATCCTGAGAACAAGATGAAAGCTGTCGTATACAACACCGATGTGGAACTCTACGGCGTTGAACTGGAGCTGACAAGGAGCTTTACGCATGATTTGAGCGGATACCTCACGTACGCTTGGGAGAACTGGTCCGCAGACGATTTTGCACGAACTCACCCACTTGATACAGGAGATGAAACCTATTATTTTATGCAAAACATACCCAGAAACAAGGTTGTGCTGGGTCTTAATTATAAGCTCTGGGAGGGTGGTGTGGTCACGCTAAACTCTCAATATGCGGATGACCGTGAGAGCAAGAGAGGTAATAAGATTGCTGATTTTATAACGGTGGATATTGGGGCTCAACATACCTTCAATTTCACAGCCTTTAACTTCATACTTAAAGGCTATGTCAACAATGTCACGGACGAAGAGTATGAAATGCGTGCTGGTTATCCGATGCCAGGTATCACCGCTGGTATTCTTGGCAAGGTGAGTTTTTAAGGATAACTAACCCACAAAGCATTACCTGCACCTTATCGCTTTGATGAAATTCGAGTTAGCACAAAAATGAGATGCGCTAAGGTGTCAGGTGGATGCAGCATTAGAAATGTCTATCGTTCCCACGCTCCAGCGTGGGAACGATAGAATTACAGCAAAATTAAGGGGGGGTAAGTCAGTGAAAAGAATAGAGCGAATTTTTTTTATTGCGATGCTTATTGCGGTTGTTGTTGTTTTTGTCTTTCCATCTCAGACCATTGCAGCCTGGGGCCGCGGTCACTTTTATATTATCGGAACCGGTCCTGCCGGACCTCAGACAGCCACACTACAGGCCTTAAATACAATCAAACAAATGGATATCATTGTAGCCCCTGAACAACATATAAAGCTCTTTGCCGAATATATAGGGGACAAGCCTGTCCTGTTTAATCCGTGGAAGGGTTTCTGGGATTACAAGGGGAAAGGCTACAGGGAACTGACCGACAAGGAAATAGCCAGGTTTAAGGTTGAGCGTATCCGATTAAGAGACGAAAGGGTCGAACAGATCAAGCGTCTTCTGAAAGAGGGGAAGAATGTTGGTATCCTTGATTCCGGCAATCCTTGTCTTTTTGGTCCGAGCCACTGGTATATTGAGGAGTTTGACCCTGTTGATCTGGTCATTATTCCTGGAATGGGGTGCGATGCGGCGGCAATGGCTGCTCTTGGGAAGAGTACCATTCCCGCATACGACGCCCGTTTTGTCATGCAGACAGCGCCCAGGTTTTTAATGGATCAGGCCATGAAAGATACCGAAATTTTAAAAGATCTCGGAAAGTATCAGCCCACCATGATCCTGTATATGGCGCTGCGGAATCCAAAGAAGCTTTTTGCCGTTCTGGGGGAGACATTTCCGTCTGATATGCCGTGCGCGGTGGTTTTCTGGGCAGGACACCCTGACAGGCAGCGTATTATACGAGGGACGGTAGCTGATATGGGAGAAAAACTTTCAAAAGATAAGGAAAGGTTCATGGGGCTCTTGTTTGTCGGGCGTTTTTTAGAAGGGAAGCCTTATGCGGCGGCTGTAAATCCATGATTTCCCTTAGGTTAAAGGAGGATAAAACAAAATGAGGAAAACGCGATTTGTATCCATATTGGCGCTTGCTCTGATCATTTTTTTTGCTTCTCGGTCAGGAGCACATACGCACAGAATTTCACTCCTGATTGATACGGACATGGCTCTGGATGACATTCGGGCGCTTGTCATGGTCTTAAATTCCGATTGGGTTGACGTTCCTTTGATTGTTTGTTCTGACGGCGCTGTCTCACCGCAGACCGGGTGTCGCAACCTGAGGATACTTCTGGAATATTTTGAAAAAAGGGATACAGATATTGTTGCTGGAAGGACATTGGGAAAACCCGCCCCTCCCTGGAGGTCGTGGTCTGAAAACCTGAACTTGCCTGAGTCATCCACAATTACTATCGAGACAACGAAAATCCCATCAGCGACAGATGCAATTCTGAAAACCCTCAACGGATCAGCGGAACAGGTAATCTATCTTTGCCTTGGGCCTTTAACGAATCTGGCTGATGCAATCCGCCGGGATCCAACTGTAAAAGAAAAGATCTCAAGAGTCATATTCTACGGAACTCCTCCCGGCGCCCTGGATCCTGATTGGAACTATACACGAGATCGCGAATCAGCCGATCTTGTTTTCAAATCCGGCCTGAATATCCACTCACTCCATATTCCTCAAGAGAAATTATTATTGTTTGATCAAAATCTCTACGAGAGGATAAAGACTATGCATACGCGTGCAGCACGTATTGTAACCTTTCTTCACGATACACCGGTGATAACAGGTCTTTTGGAGGATGGTCATTTTCGCGTGTGGGATGAAATGACGATAATCTATCTGAATCACCCATCTTTGTTCGAGCTCGCGCCAGAGGAAGAGAGCGCTAATGTTATGGTTCTTGAGGATTTCAGAACCGATCTTGTTGAGCAAGCGTATTTGAAGCTTTTGGATTATTCTGCCGACCTTCACCTGAACCGACGGACGGCAGTGATCCTGAATGATTTTCCTGTTGCCCCATCCATGTTTAAAGAGGATATCAGGCCGTATGTGACAAGAATCATTGAAACACATGGCCTTGAGGAGTGGAAGGCCTGTTTTTTGACCAACGAGTTTCACCGTCACCTTGGGATTTATTCGATCGTTGGAGCCAAGATGGGAATAAGGGCTCGGGAAATCCTGGAAGCTCCTTTTGACGAACTCAAGGTCATTTCAATTACAGGAAAATCGCCTCCCTTGAGCTGTATGAATGACGGGCTCCAGGCAGCAACCGGCGCAAGCCTCGGCCGGGGCGCTATTGAGGTTTTAGAACAAAATCCGAAAGCAGCGGCTATCTTCATCTACGGCAACAAGAAACTGACCTTAGAGATCAAGAAAGATGTGCTCAACAAAATCAAAAAAGATATTGATGCCGCGCTTAAAACATATGGGGGATTGAACCGGGAATATTTTGCACATATCCGTAAGTTGTCAATAGATTACTGGATTGAACTGGATAGAAAGAAAATCTTTGATGAAACTGTAAGGTTAAAAGGAGAACAAAAATGAAACAAGAACAAAGATCGTGGTTGAAGGTTTGTATTTTAGTTGTATTTTTGTCGGTAATTGCTTCACAGGCAAAAGCGCACAACCTCTGGCTGTCGCTTGATCACTATTCTCACAGGGTCGGCGAGACCGCAAAGGTATTTCTGTACCTGGCACATTCGCTTCCTTTTGCCGATCTTGGAAAACCGGAAATGATGAAGGAGTTCTTTTATCTTGATCCATCCGGCAAGCAAAAAGAATTCGAGCTGAAAAAGCATGATCCTGAATCATTTTTCAATGAAGTAGGTGTTCCATTGGCCATGCAGCAAGAAGGGACATATATGGCTGGCGTTGTGATGAAACCGATTTTTATGACCGCAACTCCCAAGGGAAGGAAAATGCAGAGCAAGAAAGACCTTCCGGATGCCATAAGCTGCCGTTATATTGAGTTTTTTGCCAAGGCGATCTTTCATGCTGGAAAACCGGGTGGAAATGCTTACAAAACCGTATTGGATCAGACAATTGAGATGGTGCCGCAAAATGATCCGTGTCTGATGAAAACAGGCGAATATCTTCCTGTAAAAGTGTTATTCAAAGGCAAACCGCTTACAGGGGAATTTGTATATGCCACCTATGTCGGATTCTCAACAAGGGAAGACTACGCTTATACCACCAAAACTGATCATAAGGGCATTGCCATGATTCGTATCACAAATCCGGGTATCTGGTGGGTCAAGGTGCCGCACAAGGAGCATTATAAGGATCAAGCAGAGTGCGATGTCGGCCAGTATGCTGCTATTATGACTTTTGAGGTGAAGTGATAAGGGCTGAAAGTGAGCAGGTGGGAAAGTGAGAAGGTTGATGAAACATGATTAGGGTCTTCTGATAATCGGAGAATGTGCGAAGTAAATATGTTGACGGTTCACGGTTTTTTCAATGAACTATGCAACGACTGAAGCATTTTAACAGTGAACCGTGAACCGTAAAAGGATATTGAATTGAAAGATATGCTGAACAATCATCATCTGAAAAGAGAAATTGGTCTTTTTTCCGCAACCATTTTGGTGATTGCCAATATGGTGGGCACCGGCATATTCACTACTTCCGGTTTTATCATGGAGGAGTTGGGCAATCCTCAGGCAATGCTTTTATGCTGGCTTGTCGGGGGCATTTTTGCCCTGTGCGGGGCGCTATGTTATGGAGAGTTGGGCGCCATGTTCCCCAGAGCAGGCGGAGAATATGTCTTCTTGAGAGAAAGCTTTGGCAAAGGGATGGGCTTTCTCTCCGGCTGGATATCTTTAATTGTCGGATTTTCAGCCCCTATTGCAGCAGCAGCAATTGCCTTTGCCACATATTTTTTCCGCATACTGCCGGCTTCGTTTAGCGCAAAACTCACCGCTCCTTTCCTTGAAATCGGCATTCTTGCAATATCCCCGATTACCATGCTGGCAATAACTGTTATCATTATATTTTCGCTGATTCATTATCACAGTGTTTTTTTAGGCGCCAGAGTGCAAAACAGCCTGACTATATTTAAAGTATGTCTTATCATTGTCTTTGTTACGGCAGGTTTCTGTCTGGGGCAGGGCTCAATAGAAAATTTTTCCAAAGGCCTGGAGATAAGTTTGATTTTCCAGGATAAATTTGCTATCTCGCTGATATTTATCACATTTGCCTACAGCGGATGGAATGCTGCTGCTTATCTTGGAGGTGAGATAAAAAACCCTGTTAGAAATATTCCGCTTGCTCTTTTTACCGGCACAGCCTTGGTAGTCTGTTTCTATCTTCTTTTAAATATCGTCTATATCTATGCGCTATCGCCGGGCGAGATGAGCGGAGTGCTTGAAGTCGGGACAAAATCCGCTGTTTCCCTGTTTGGCGATAATGTCAGCAGATATTTCAGCGGAGCTATTGCTATAGGCATTCTATCGGTTCTAAGCGCTATGATCATGACCGGACCAAGGGTCTATTACGCTATGGCAAAAGATGGAGTCTTTTTTGAGCTTTTCGGCAAGATCAATGGTCTTCGCCAGACGCCTGTATTTGCCATCTTGCTGCAAGCGGTTATTGCCATCATCATGGTTATCACCGCATCCTTTGATAAGCTTCTTTTATATATCGGCTTTACGCTTTCACTGTGCGCTATGTTGACTGTGGTCGGAATGATTTTCCTCAGGATAAAAAAGCCTGATCTAAAGCGCAGTTATAAAACATTCGGATATCCTGTAACCCCGCTTTTGTTTATCTCAGGCAATTTATGGATTATCTATTTTTGCATAAAAAGCAGGCCGATCACCTCTTTATTCGGATTAGGAACCATAGGTTTAGGTATTTTATTTTACTCATATTTTAGAAGAAAAAACAGGAGGCGGTAAAAAAATGAAACAAAGACTAATCTTACCTGCGATATTTATTTTCTTTTTGATTTTGGCAACTAATTCCATAGCCGGTGATGAAGGTAAAAAGATTTATTCACTGGGAACGATTACAGTGCAGGACCAGTTAATTCTTCCTACCAGGCAAGCCGGAGATTCTCTTTATACAGGAAGTTCGGTAACTAAGAAAGGACTTGAACTTATCGGCACACCTGCTGAAACAAGCATCTATAATACATTAAGTATTCTGCCCGGAACCAATGTGGAAAGCCTTGACCCTTACGGGCTGAGTCATTCATATACGCGGGTAAGGGGACTAAAAGACAGATATATCGGGATGACGGTTGAAGGTGTTCCTAATTACGGGATCATGTCGATAGGTGCGCGGGAACATATATATGATACGCAAAACGTAAAAAGCGTCAGCCTGTATAAGGGAGCAAGCCCGGCTGACCTTGGAACAGGTTCCGGCAATAGAGGAGGCGCGATAGAATTACAATTAAGAAGACCGGAAGACAAAATTGGAGCCGAGATAACTCAAAGTTTTGGTTCTGACAATTTTATGAGAACATTCTTGAGGGTTGATTCCGGAAAGCTGCCGACAAAAACAAAGTTTTTCGCCTCATATTCTTATTCAAAAGCAGATAAATGGAAAGGAGAAGGAGAGCTTGGCCCAAGGGATCATATCACATTAGGATTAAGTCAGGAATTTGGTGATAAGGTGAACTGCGATATTTTCTTCAATTTCAATGAAATCGAGAGACATTCCTTTCAAAGCCTGGATTATGATGAAGCCAGAGATATAGATCACAATTATGATAAATCGTTTATTCCGGAACTTACATCTGATAAAAAAATGAATAAAGACTATTATGATTACAATCGTGAAAAATACATAAACAGAGACCTTATGGCGATCATTGATGTAGCAGTTTCTGAAAACACCAATCTGTCTTTAAAGCCTTATTATTCCAGTGAAGATGCAACCACAAAGGGGAAAGCGCAATTCATGATGGGCAGTACAGAGATACCGGGGATAGTGGACAAGATCAAGGATTTAGAACGGTATGGGATTATCCCTGAACTTAGCCTTGATTTTTCAGCATATACGGTAACCGCCGGTTATTGGTTTGAATCGCATAATCTGGAAAAATATATGAAAAAGTATTTCACTACTGCCGACGGATTAGACTACAAGGGTTATGGTTATTATGCAGAAAATGACGGAAATGGTGCAATTCACAGTCCATACGCCAAGATATCCGGCAATTTGGATAAATTTAAATTTCAGGCAGGCCTGAAATATTTTTATTATGAAGAGCCGGCAAGCACGGGATACACTACTAATAAAATGACAAAACAATTAGAAGAAAATCCTGCTATCAGTCTAAAAGCAGTTGATTATGATGCGTTTCTCCCTACAGCGGGCATTGGCTGGGAATTTAACAAAAACAGTGAAATGTACTTTAATTACGGCAGAAACTATATGAGGCCATATGCTTATGTTCCGGTTAGTACGAACTATGTAAAATACAGCCAAGCTTTTGAAGATGCTAATATGACATTGCAGGACATTTTAGACAAATGGGAGATGGAAACATCGGATAACTTTGATGTCAGTTTCAGGTATCACAGCAAAAACTTTTCAATAGCTCCTGTTGCTTTTTACAGCAAACATCATGACCTGCTGGTAGCCGTTGATGATCCAAATGTAAGAAAACCCGATCCAAACAACCTAGGTACAACGATACCGGTTAGTTATCATCAAAATGTGGGCAATGCGACTTCTTATGGATTTGAACTGGAAACAAGTTTTTGTCCCTCAAAAAATCTGATTGTCTATTTCAACCCCAGTTACACTGAAATGAGTTTTGATGACGACTTTAAAACAGGAGACGATGTGTTGAAGATCAAGGGAAATCAGCTTCCTGATACTCCTAATTGGGTCATAAAATCAGGCCTGATTTACACTATTGCCGATTTTGAGATCAGCCCGATAGTTCGATGGGTTGACAAAAGATACGGCGATGCCGCAAACATAGAAGAAGTTGATGATTACATTATTGTCGATTTGGGTATAAAATATTCAAAAGAAGATTTGGGGTGGTTAAAACATGCAAGTATCGGGCTTGAATTAAAAAACCTGTTTGATGAAAAATATGTCGGTGCAATCTATGCGAGTGACACAACAACGAGCGTAGACTATTATGCCGGTTCTCCATTTACGGTGATATGCAGTATAAGCGGCAAGTTCTAATCAAAGGCGTCAGGGGTCAGAATATACCTCGGAAGGTCATAAATTGCGTTTTTTTCGGTGAGCAATGAGCATCAAGAGCAAGGCGCGAAGGCGCGGAATAGCAAGCTATTTCAAGCCTGAGCAACACAGCTATTGATGTTCAGGGCCAGCGAAAAATCGTAAGTTGTGGCCTTTCGAGGTATAATATCGTGGTTATGAATTCTGACTCCTGACTCCTATCTCTGCTCTACTGAAGACTCTGGATGACCGCGTAGGGGTCTGTTCCTTCCATTGCAAGCTTTTGAGCTAACGCTGCCTGCCCAAAAAACTTTTTTATCTCTTTTACGTATGTCAGTTTTTTGGCCATACTGATAGAGGCCATTTTGACAGACAGCTTTGCCCTGGAAGTGAAATAAACAGGGTTTGCTTTTCCTCCGGACGGAGCAAAATCCTGATAATTCTGACCTGCATCTGCAAATATACTTTTCCAGTCTACACCCAGTACCACTCCCTCGCAAGAATTGCTTTTTTTATTGACTCGCATGACTATGACTGCCAGGGGAGGTATAGGGGCATCCTTAAACCACAGGTCTTGCGAATATTTTTCTATTTTTTGTTTACTGACAGCCTTGGAAAAAGCAGCCGATTTTCCGGCTGTGGTATCGAATATAATTTGGAGGGCATCAAGTAAGCAACCTGGAGGTGCGCCTATGAACATGTATTTTTCCCCCTTGCGCAGCGGGTATTTTTTCTGCAAATATTCCCCTATAATAAAACCGGTATTAAGGCCGGGGCAGATGTGATTATGGAATTCGGCTGTTTTCAGTAAAAACCAGGAAACATCTGCTGCCCAGCAATGAGAAATCGTTACAACAGAAAAAAGGGTTTTACTGCCGATTATCCCTGAGGCTGCTTTTTTCCAGTCCTGGGATTTAAAAATTTTTTTCGGAGAAATATCAATATGCTGTTGTGTAAATCCTTTTTCACTCCATTTGGTAAAAATCAGTTTGCCGTTATCCTTTCTGTATAGTGCACACCACAACGGCTCAGTAAACGGGGTATGAACTGTCAAAAGACTTTTTGTACCCATAGTACAGGCAGTAACATTCGACACTATGTCAAGGAAAGCCTCTGTGGTTTTTCCGTTTACAGTTCCGTATCCTGCATTGGTTAAAGCAAGAAGCCTTTCATCGCCCTTTTCAAGACCTATCTTGTTACGGGCATTAAAAACAGCATTCATGGCCTGGATCATTTCCTTATTGTAGTTTATTTCTCTGTATTCATCAAATCCACAGGCAAAGAGATTAAGCTCCATTAACAAAAAGACCATACATCCAACAAGTAAACTACCGGCAAATTTTTTTATCATTTTATTCTCCTCTTTTTACAAAATATAACTGTAACAGTTCACGGTTGTCGGTTTACAGTTAACGGTTCAAGGTTGATTGCCTTAATTTCTTCATTGTTCTCTAACCTTGAAGCCTGGAACCGTGAACCTGAGTAGTTACAAAACACCTTAACCGCATATGAAATATAATCTTGAGTTTTCACAACTGAGACTCTTGCTTTCACCTATATTTATGTTTTGATCAACCGTTAACTGTAAACTGTTAACCTTGAACGGGTACATATAACTGAGTGCCTGAACGAAAACCCCTACCAAAAACTGATGAATTGGCTTCAATTCCCTAGTTTTCAAGCAAGCTCTTAGCAATAATCTCAAGATTGTTGCGTATGCTTTTTAAATACCCATCAGGGTCAATCCCGCCTTCTTTGTCTAAAGCCGGATCCATCGAATTGAGCACTACCAATTTTGCTCCAGCATCCACTACAGCCCTGACTATTTCAGGCTTTGGTTCCCATTTGTGAATTACAACTTTAATCTTGTCCTGTTGAAGTCTTTTCTTCAGATTGGATAGATCTTCTTCTGTCCAGTAGAAATCATCTTTTAAGAAATAGCCTGCTACATGGAGGTTCAGGTCGTTTGTAAAGTAGGGAAAGACATCTGTCAGGCCAAACACTTCAAGCGATTCCAGTTCTGCAAATATGTTTTCATATTTAAGCCTGAGCCTGAAAAGTTCTTTTTTGAAAGTAACCAGATTTTTGTCAATCACCGCAGCATCTTTTGGGCTGAGGCGTTTCAAATCTCCGGCAATGATGCTGAGCATTTTTGAGGCATTTGAGAGGCTGAGCCAGATATAGGGAGAGATGTTCCGATGATCTTTACGGAGAGATTTACCTGTTTGTGTACCCGACAAAAGAGGGCAGCTATCCGGAATTTCAAGAATGGAAACACCCGTGAGGGCAGGGTCAAACGGCATAGATGCATCTATTTCAATAATCCTGATATTCCATTTTCTTGTATAGATATAAAGTGGGTCATGTTTCCATACACTCCTGATCGTAATAACCGCATCAGCCCTTGCAGCATAATCTTTAACTTCTTTTTCATGCTTTTTGAAATAGCGTCCAAGTCTTCCCATGGGATATCCGGCCGGGCCCAGGTTACTGACTTTTATTGATGTGTCCTTGGTCAGGATACTTGCAAAAGAATAAGTCGATTGAAGACAGGTAAGCACAAGCGGACACTCCTGGCTTGCCTGTCCGGATGCTCCAAAAAGGACAAATATATTAAAAACAAACAGAGAAAGCACAATACCAACATGTTTCAATTTATATCTCCTCTCAGGGCTCGAATCGCCATGATTAGGGCGAACACAAGATTCGCCCCTACATTGTGCCGATAAAACAATAACACTATGAAAAATGGAAGTTGTCTAATCTCAATCCGTCTGGTCAACTGCGAGATTGAATTCTGCATTATGACCTTCCGACGCGTTGAGCACTATTCTCAAATCCGTGCACGCCGGCAATTTAAAAGCGAATTTGCCTTTTTTATCGGTTTTACCGGACATGATCAACTTTCCGTAGTTGTTAAAGACCTCTATTTGAGCATGAACCGCTTTGTTTCCATTCGAAAAGTAGCTTTCGGTATAGACTGTATCTCCTTCCACCCAGGCAAATACGTGCACCTTGTGACCCCACGCTGAACTTGCCGTTAACAGACAAAAAACTAAAACAACTCCGATAAAAAACAATCTTTCAATCTTCATGATATCCTCCTTAGAGCTCGGTCAAAAATAATTTGGCATTTTTGACCGATTTTCCCAAGCGCTGGATAGGCCCGTCTCAACCGCCTTATTGCAGTTGTGGCAGCAAAGAAAAAGGCTGCAACCAGTATAATGGCTCCACCTGATGGAACCGGTATCTCCAATTCCATCGGGACAACAATCCCGATAACACAGCTCAATGTGGAAAAGGTGGCGCTATAGAAGAAAAAACCTCTCATTGACCTGCTCAAGTTGCGGGCTGAGGCCGCGGGTATAACAAGCAGCGCTTCCACCAGGATCGCTCCTATGATTTTTACTGAAGCTACAGTGATTATGGTAACCATGAGGATAAAAAGATAGTCGAGAAAGATTACCTTTATCCCTCGTACACGGGCAAGATTGGGATTAAAACTGGAAACAACCATCCGGTTATAAAAGCCCAACCCACAGAATATACATATAAAAGAAATTACAAAAAGGACATTCAGATCAAGCTCGTTTACAGTGAGGATCGAGCCAAAAAGGACATTGTCCAGGACGTGAACATTTACCTTGGCAGTCACATAGAGCAGGATACAGGCACCTATCGCCAATGAGATACAAAGGAATACGGCAATCAGGGTGTCAGTAGTCATTTTTGTTCTATTTTTGGTGAATACCATGGCCATTCCAAAAATGATGCAAAAACTGAACAATGAAACGTATGGAGAGGTATAAGGCTCTCCCAGTATGATTCCGATAGCAACACCTGTAAGCGCGGCATTTCCGATCGCCTGGGAAAAGAAAGCAAGTCTCTTTGTGACAACCAGTGTGCCGATACCGCCGAGCACCGGCCCCAGGATAAGGGCAGCTACAAGAGAATTGAACACAAATGCGTATTTGAGCGACTCCGGCAGCCAGCCGGACTCTGTCAGGCGCTGCACAAGCGGCATTATAGAATTGTAGATATAACCCACCTTTTTGATTTTGCCTGGTTCCCATGCTCCAGCGTGGGAATCCGTATGGTATGTATTCCCACACTGGAGCATGGGAACGAGAAAATCCTCTGACGAACTTCATGGCCCGGAGTTGGTCGCACTAAAGGCCTGAAAGACTCTTTCCGTAGTCAGGACTTCATCCGGAATTCCTGAGAAAAGCACCTGTTTATGAATACACGTAACAGCATCAGCCATCTGTTTAACCTGCTTTAAGTTGTGATTTATCCAGACCATAGTAACTTTCTGTTTTTTCAAAACAAGGATGATCTCCTCAATGACCCTCGCCCCGATCCTGTCTATCCCTGCGCCCGGTTCATCAAGGATCAAGAGATCGGGAAACGGAATAAGCGCCTGGGCAAATAAGATTCGTTGCATCTCACCACCTGATAACTCCCCCAGTCTCCGTTCTCCTTTGGTATCCATACTGACCAGCCGAAGGGCATTATTTATGATATCCTTATATTTTTTCCTTGTACGGATAAATGCAGGCATATTCTGGCAAATCATTGTCATGAAGTTATTTACCGTAACCGGAAGTGTCCGATCAAAATCGAGCACCTGGGGCACATATCCGATTGTTGTTCCACATGTCCAATTGATCTCGATACGGCCGGTATGAGGCATTTGCCCGAGTAGTGAAAGGATAAGGCTGGTTTTCCCACCGCCGTTCGGCCCGATAAGGCAATGCATGTCTCCTGCCTTTACGGTAAAGCTTACGTCTTGCAGGATAGTGATATTGCTCAGGCAGAGACCGACCATCTCAAAGCATATGGACGGCCCGCGAGGCGGGTCCTCATTTTTTGTAAGCATCTCACATCTCTTTCTTTTGGCTTCCCATTCTCCCACTTTCCCACCTGCTCACTTTCCCGCCTGCTCAACTTGTTTGCAGGCATCCATCAAGGCAATGGTCAAAATGTCAAGGTTGAATTTCATCTCTTTTTCGAATTTTTCGACTGTATAATCCCCTCCGGTGATATGAGAGAATGCGTAAAGCCTTACACCTGTAGCTTCCTTGATTGTGTCCACATATTTGTCAGGAAAGTGCATCTCAGAAAAAACCACATCCACACCCGATTTCTCAATGAGATCAATAGTAGCCCGCAACTGACTGGCAGTCGGTTTTAACCCGTGCCTCGGTTCTATTACCGCTGTAACTTCCAGGCCGAATTCCTGCAAAAGGTAGCTATAGCCGCCATGGATAGTAGCGCAGCGAAAATCAATATCCGGCATATCAGCCACCCTTTTCATATACTCAGCCTTCATCCGACGCAACTTTGATGCATAGTTGCGGGTATTTTCCCGATAGATTTGAGCGTTTTCCGGATCAAGCTTTGTCAATTCGGCGCAAATATTATATATTTGTTGTATTGAGGTGGTTATGGATACAAAAGTGTGGGAATCGACTATCTTGTCGGCGGGGTCGGTTCCAGGTATGGGGATAAGAGCAACTCCCTTATTTGCGTAAATAATATTGAGCTTGTCCTTCATCCTGGCTGCCTCGATAATTTCGAAGACAAATTCATCGTGACCGATTCCATTTATCACGATTGCATCCATTGTCATTACTTTTTTTATGTCATCCGGTTTAGGCTCGTAGCTGTGGGGGTTGAATCCGGCCCCTATCAGCGGCACCACAACTGCCCTATCGCCAACTATATTTTTCACAAAGCTGTAATATGGATGCAAAGTAATTCCGATACAGAGTCTTTTTTCCGCAATTGCGGGATTAGTTCCACCCGAAACTATAGCCAGCATTAATAACATGATTACCAATAGTCTTTGCATAGTACCATCCTCATCCTTTTATCCGTTTCATCTCATCATCACCTGTATATGGGATAACCTCTTTCCATCCCATTATAGCCAGACTGCGTACGCTCAACTTTTCAGGGAAATCTACAGCAGTTTCGCCAGAATACCATATCTTAAATGGCTCCTCATCGTGTTCCGGCTCCCCGATCTGGTAGTCTCCTTCTGTGCTGTGGTTATGCAGCAGGACAAGCAAAAAAGAGCCTGAGATATCAGAAATGGACGGTTTCCCAAGATACGCTGTTGCATGTATCATATCATTGTTTAATATCTTTTGTGTCCAGACAAGCTTTCCGCTCATGGCCCATGCACGATCATGAGCAAATGGAGGCATAAATCGTTCTTGCAGGTCTTTCACTGAGAGCCACGTTCCCTCATTATTGTCGTGGGCAGCATCAATCTCCATGGCTGCGGTATAGAGGGCGACAAACGTTCCCTGCTTGAAACTGTTAAGATCTTTGTACCCGCTTATCTGGTATTCGAACAGAACCCTTTCAGGTTCAGCTTTGGTCCTGTGCATAATGCAGATTGCTGCCACTGCAATAACTACAGCAGTGGTCAAAACAAAATACAGGCCCTCACGACTTGAACCGGCAGGTTTTATTACTTGTGTATGCATATCAGAATCGAAGGATGTTCCGGATTGATTTTAATAAGTCCTCATAGATGTGTTTGATTCCCTCAGAAGGACCTTTCTTCTTATTGAGACCCCTTTCCAGTGAGGTCAAAAGTGTTTGTATCTCCTCCTTTTTCGCCAAACGCATCGCTACCTCAAGATACCGCAGTTCTCTGCGCGAGTCTGTTCCCACAGTAGAGGCGTTCTTACCTTCCAGTAATTTTGTGCTCCGGGAGAGATATATCTGCTCAATTTCAGAGTAAGTATAATAGAGAATGAGGAATCGTATGAATATTTCACTCATCTCTCTGTTCTGCTCTGAATTCATCTGGTACCAGTAACGGAAGCTGGTTGCGGAAAGCCGATATAGCGCCCACTCATCTTCCTTGATTAATTTTTCTATCTCTTTGACAAAACCGGTCGATTTAAGTCTTTGCAGGTGGGCTGTTACTTCATCGGTCGACATATGAATATTTCGGCCAACTTCCTCAGGTCCAAGAAACTCAGGTCCCTGTGCAAAAGCCACCAGGACTTTTTCCTCCTGAGCAGTCAACTGAGCCATGCATGACTGGAAATAGGGTGTGAGATCCTCCAGCAGACTGAAAAAACCGGCTTCCACGTTCGTTATGTTTGCATCCGAATTCCGGATAAGAACATAGAGCATTATCAGCAAGCGGGGATTTCCTCCTGCAAGTGTGTATATCGCTTGAGCCCTGTTGGTTCTTGTCTTAAGTTTTTTTGCAAGCGCGGTGCGTCCTTCCTCAGCGGCATACTTTATCAGCAGTTCAGTTGATTCCTCAAGACTCAATTCATCAATTACGTCGACCCGGAAAAGCCCACAGAGAGGATGATCCTCGTCTGTTGTCTGTTTAAAAAAGGCGGCCGAGGTGGCAATCAGATAGAATATGTCCTCATTCATCAAAAGATCGGCCAGCCATCTTTCGTCCGGAAGCCTTTTTGTTATGCGATCTCCGATCACTCGATCCGCATTTTCCAGTAATATCAAAATTTTTCTCTGATTTTTCTCTGTCCATTCGAGCAAAAAAGACCTAATTTGATTTATGGCCTTCTGGTTGCTTGACTCTCCATCCGTAACCTCAAGTATTTCCCTGAGTCTCATGGCATCATCAGATAATCCCTCGTTTTCCAGTTCTTCACCGGAAAGCCTTGTCACTTTCTCCATGAAGTCTCTAAGCGTAATAATTCCTGCTGCCTCCTCAGGAAAAGAGACAGGTAGCCATTTTGCCATTAAACGCGAGGAGTTTTTTATCTTGTGGTGAAGTAATGCAATGATGTGACTCTTCCCGATACCCCGAGGACCGATCAAAAGCTGGTGCTTAGGTTGTCGTGATTTTTGTTCAACGCCGGCGAGCAAGGTTGATAAGAGCTTATCACGACCCGTTGCCGTTCTTTCCAAAAAACCGGGATCCTGCCTTGATGGTATATAGGGATGGTATACTGTCTTCACTACTACTCCGTAATCTCTGAGCCTGGTACTGTCACGGAGTGCTCAAAGCCTGCATCAAGAATGACCGTATATTCGCCTGAAGGCTTATTGAATCTGAATTCGCTTTTTTTATCCATATATCCTTCAATTAGTATTTTTCCATTGGCATCTACCACTTGTATTCTTACACCAACAGCCGAGGAACCATCAAGAAATCCACCCTCGCAAAGAATAGTTCCATCCCTATTATCCAAACACGAACAAAAGGGTGTATGTGCAAAAGCGTATGAGGTAAAAAAGAGACTTAAAACCATGTATACAAGTAATAGTTTGGTTTTTTTCATTGTCGTACCTCCATATTTTAACCTAAATTGAGCGATTTTTTGCTCGACCTGCACCAATCTCTTGCGCATCAAGGGCTTGCGAAAAGTCTCGACATATCCATTGGTATGCCTCCGATTTTCGCAAATCTTTCTGCATCAAGACCTTGGCACATTTCTTCGCAAAAAATCTCTCAACTTAGGTTTAAGAGATGAGAAAGTTATTACATCCCGGTTCGCAATAACTTTTGTGAGTTGCTGATTTATAATTTGTAAAATAACATCAAATGGTGGTCAGCGTCAAGAGTAGTTTTAAGTCTTAAGTCCTATTTGATCATTCGGAATGGCTCAGGAATTACCTAACCGCACAGGTCGGTACTTTTTAGACGACCGCGATTTCTTTTTGTTTTTGTTTACAAAAAAATGTGGTAAGAATGCCAAAAGTCGCTGGTTTTGGACTAAAACCCGTGAGCCGTAAACCGTAAACCGTTACCAATATATTTATACCTAAATTGAGCGATTTTTTACTCGACCTGCACCAATCTCTTGCGCATCAAGGACTTGCGAAAAGTCTCGACATATCCATTGGTATGCCTACGATTTTCGCAAACCCTGCTGCATCAAGATCTCGGCACATTTCTTCGCAAAAAATCGCTCAACTTAGGTTATATTTTGTTCTGCTATTCTGGTTTTTGCTGCCCTTTCAAATTCAAAATCTCCATGCTGAAAATCTATGTAGTGTGGCAAATCTTATAGGCGATCAGGATGCCGTTCTTGTCGCGGATCACCAGGGCAGAATTATAGTTTCCAAAAATGCCGACAAAAAACTCATTCCTGCTTCAACTCTGAAAATACTTACCTCTTTAGTGGCAATGCACTATCTGGGTCAGGATTACAGATTTACTACTGAATTCTATCTGGATAACGATTCAAATCTTAAAATAAAAGGATATGGAGATCCGCTGCTGACATCTGAAATTCTGGAGGAAATATCCAAAGCACTTGGCTCAAGGCTTGATGCTGAATATAAAAAGATTAAAGATATTGTTTTAGATGATTCATATTTCAAGCAACCCATTATAATTCCTGGAATCAGCCCATCATCACAGCCCTATGATGCACCAAATGGGGCGCTTTGCGCCAACTTCAATACTGTTTACTTCAAGCGCCTTGAAAACGGCAAATATGTCAGCGCGGAAGAGCAGACGCCACTGCTGCCGTTTGCATTAAGAAAAGTTAGAGAATCAAAACTAACCGTGGGAAGAATAGTGTTCTCCCATAAAGAAAGTGAAAACACACTTTACTTTGGGCATCTCTTTAAATATTTCCTTGAAAAACAAGGTATTAAATCTAATGGCAGTATAATGCTTGGAAGACTTAATAAAGAAAATGACAGGCTGGTATTTAAGTATGTATCCGGTTTTTCAATAAAGAAAATCATATCAAAACTTCTAGAACACTCAAATAATTTCATGGCTAATCAACTGCTCATTTCCGCTGGTACAAAACCTTACGGCCCGCCCGGCACTCTTGATAAAGGCGTTCTTGCAGCATTAAATTACACAAAAAACGTACTTAAAATAGACTACATTTCCATTATTGAGGGCTCAGGGATATCAAGACAAAACAGGATCTCTGCAAATAGTCTGCATAAAATTCTTGAAAAATTCGAGCCTTACCATGAGCTGATGCACAATTCGGGCAGAGAGTTTTATAAGACAGGAACTCTTGACGGCATCAGTACAAGGGCTGGATATATAAGAAATGAAAAAGGTGGATTGTATCGTTTTGTTGTGCTGATAAATACACAGGGAAAATCAGCAAAACCTATAATGAACAGGCTCTTGAAGGTATTAAAATAGCTATTACAAAGATATCAACTGCTTGCAATGTGAGCATATGCACTGTGGTTGGGAGGGGCTTGCGGGCAGGTCGGTTAAAGATATGGTGAAGTCGGGATGCAAACATTCTTGATCTGCGTGGCATATCTCTCTTATAACAGAAATTATCCGACTTGTCAATATATCAAGGAACGTCCCGCAACCTAATTTACCTCTCCTGCAAATCGGACAAAATAGCGGATTTGGTCTCCGGGCATGGGAGCATAGCCGAGCTGCCTTTTGGAAATCAGTATCAAGGAACAGATAATGA
>Ga0255432_1047_pt1 | contig 23275 bp, 20 predicted proteins | sample ANMaggSeSYBR02I6_FD_182656 | JGI IMG/M metagenome (GOLD analysis project Ga0255432, IMG submission 182656) | Sediment cell enrichment communities from methane seep in Santa Monica Basin, California, United Staets - ANME aggregate JGI... | ecosystem: Environmental > Aquatic > Marine > Cold seeps >...
GAAACTGATGAAATCAAAAAGATTTTTAATCTCATTGTTTATTGTTTTTGCCATGGTTACAGGAGTTTGTGCGCAAGAGAAAAAATGGAGTGACCAGGCGGAACTTTCCTTTGTCGATACGGGAGGAAACACCGACGTTACAAGCCTGTCAGCCAAGAATCTTCTGAAGTATGAATTCAGCGATGAGTTGCAGGTGGCATGGAAACTCGGTGTCCTATATGGAGAAAGTGACGGTGAAAAAAATGCGGAGAGCTACTTCAGTGACCTCCGCCTGGACTATCTATTTACGAAGCATTTATATTCCTTTGTCAATGCGGGGTGGTCAAAGGACAAATTCGCAGGTATTGACTCGCGGTACTACGCGGGTCCTGGTGCAGGGTATAAGTTTTTCACTGGACCAAGACATTTCCTTTTGGCCGAAATTAGCCTCAACTACGTCAATGAGAAATACATCGATGACACGGACAAAGAATACCTCGGAGGCCGTGCTTTTGCCGAGTATGAATACGCGTTCACGGATAAGAACAAATTTTCCCAGTCCGTGGAATACCTGCACGATTTCGACGATAGCAATAATTATAATGTGAATTCGGAAACAGCGCTGATATCCGCATTGAGCGACTATCTCTCGCTAAAGACGAGCTACGTAGTCAAGTACGATAATCAACCTGTTCCTTCAACACTAAAAGAGACCGATACGATTCTATCGGTCACGCTCGTTATTAATTTTTAGTATAGACTTTCAGATAAATAATTTCACTGCGTTATCAGTCAAAATCTTCGACGACGTACACATCAGCACGACTTACTCAGATTTTTCCTTTTAGCCTTGTGAATAAAAAAGGGGGTTCTTAATGTCGCGTGCGAAAAAGGGTGCAATTATCACCGCTATTTTGATTTTGCTATATGGAGTCTTTGGCTTCCTGATTGCGCCGTATATTATCAAGTCCAACCTGATATCAGGCATAGCCGGACAGCTTGGCCGAAACGCCACCGTGAATGAAGTCAAGGTGAACCCTTTTGTGCTTTCGGTAACAGTGAGGGGCTTTGAAATGAGTGAACCTGATGGCGAGCTATTTGTTGGCTTCGAAGAACTGTATGTCAATTTCCAGCTTTCCTCGATTTTCCTGCAAGCATATACCTTTGACGAGATTCGTATGATCGCACCCGATGGACGGGTGAAGATCTTACCTGATAGTAGCCTGAATTTTTCAGACATCCTTGCCTCATCGGATCCAGCGGAGGCTCCTCCAGATAAAAACAATGAGTTGCCGCCTATTTCAGTCTCCCGGCTGAAGATCGAACAGGGACATCTCGCGTTTAGCGATCTTTCGCGGCCCACGCCGTTTGAAAAGGACTTTTTTCCGATAGAGATTACGTTGAATAATTTTAGTACCCGTAAGGATAGCAAGAGTCTGTATGCGTTCACTGCAACCACAGGAAAAGGCGAGATCGTGAATTGGGAAGGCAACTTCTCGGTCAATCCGTTTCGATCGCAGGGACGTTTTGTGCTAACCGGCATCAAGTCGCGGACGCTATGGAAATACGTTCAGGATCAGGTGCGTTTCGAAGTAACCAGTGGATCAATTGACCTGGCTGCCCGGTATGATATGGATACCGTCGAAAAGGCTTTACATTTTGAAGTTATTGATGGCGAGTTTAAACTGAATGAGTTCAGGCTGGCTGAAAAAGGCATTGATGACACGCTTATTTCAGTGCCTTGCTTTTCCGTCAAGGGGGTTCACATAGACCTCAGCAATAAGAAGGCTATATGTGCTTCTGTTAACTCCAACAATGCTTTCTTTAAGAGCTGGCTTACTTCCGATGGCACCTTGAATTACCAGGCGCTCTTTGCAATGAATAGCTCTGAAGATGAGAGTAAGGCATCATCCGGGCCCCCTGATCAACTAGGAGCAAACAGCCAACCATGGCGCATCAGCGTTAAGGACCTGACGCTGGAAAACTATGGTGTGGCGCTGGAAGACCGCACGCTGGTTAAACCGGTGCATGTCAATCTGGAGCCGATCAACCTGAATCTGAAAAACTTGAGTAATCAGAAAGATTCGCAAGCTAAACTTGCACTTACCCTTAAGGTCAACCAGACAGGAACCGTCGGAGTCAAGGGACTGGTCGGCATTAACCCGGTATCCATGGATCTTTCCTTGCAGGTTGCACAGATCGCCTTGAAGCCATTCCAGTCGTATGTGGATTCCGTTGCACAGCTTGAACTTGTGACCGGCACAGCAGGTCTCGATGGTAAATTTCAGTATCTGACTTTGGGTAGTGATGGACCTGAAATGCGCTACAAAGGCAATGTAAGCATCGATGGCTTTGAGGCCGTGGATAGATTACATTCCGAGGATTTTCTGAAGTGGGAGTCGCTTTTGTTTAACGGTTTGGTGCTTGATATTCAGCCTGACAAACTGAGCATTTCTGAGATTGTTGCAGATCAACCCTACGTCAGGGTTATCATCTGGCCCGACTCAACGCTTAATCTGACCGGAATCTTTTCTACTCAGGATGGTGAGACCACCAATGATGTAGATTCAGAGGCACAGGCTTCAATACCGGTCACCATAGATACGGTTTGCATTGAAAATGCTTCGGTGAATTTTTCCAACCTCTCCCTTAAACCAAATTTTGCAATGGGTATCCAGGGTCTGAATGGGACTGTAAAGGGACTCTCTTCCAAGTCTTTGGCGCGGGCTGATGTCCTGCTCGAAGGCAAAGTGGACAAATACGCGCCGGTAAAGATTGCCGGTCAGATTAATCCTTTAAGCGAAGATGTTTACACGGATTTGGCGCTCTTTCTCAAGAACATCGAACTTAGCATTTTTACGCCATATTCCGGCAAGTTTGCGGGTTATGCCATCAACAAGGGGAAGCTGTCACTGGATCTCAAATACAAGCTCTCAGAGAACCTCCTTGTTGGCGAGAATGAAATCTTTATGGATCAATTTACCTTTGGTGAGCGCATAGATAGCCCCGATGCCACAACATTACCAGTCCGTCTCGCTGTGGCTCTGCTAAAGGATCGTGAGGGGAGAATTGACATTAATCTGCCAGTGCGGGGTGATCTGAATGACCCTGAGTTCAGTTATGGCCGTATTGTGGTGAGCGCTCTGGTCAATCTGATCACCAAAATCGTCAGCTCTCCGTTTGACATGCTGGCTGGTCTTATCGGGGGAGATGGGGAAGGGCTGAGTTTTGTGGAGTTTGAATTCGGTAGTGCGGCGCTTGGGACTGAGCAGATCAGAAAGCTTGAGCAACTGGCTAAGGGGCTTCACAAGCGACCGGCGCTTAGACTTGAAATCAAAGGAGTTGCGGATACGGAACACGACCGGGTGGCGCTGGCTGAAGCAAAACTGTTAGGCCAACTGAAACGTGCAAAACTCAAAGAGCCGGTATCCGTTGAATTATCGCTGCCCGCTCGCACTGAGGATATTTCGCTGTCCGATGACTACGCACGTCTCATAACTCAGGCCTATACGGACAGATTTGGAGAACACCCCAGGGCCTTATTTGAAATCGAGTCGGAGACGTCCGAACCACCACGGATCGAGCCTGAGGTTCTCATTGCCGCTGCCAAACAACGATTAATCGAAAAGATGGCGGTCGATGAAACCAGCCTGCGGCGTCTCGCCCAAGAGCGGGCAAGACAGATCAAGGATCACCTGATCCAAAAAGGAGAAATCCCGAACGAACGAGTGTTTATGGTTGAGGTTAAGATCGACCACGCTTCGGATGCTGATACGATACGCATCAATCTCACACTGTCAGGCATTTAAGGGGACAGTGGGACGCAGTTAATAAATTGACAAAATTACATTGATCATGTTATTGTAACACAAAATAGAATCGATGGAGGTATAGTTATGCAAACGGTCACTTTATCACCAAAATACCAGGTCGTTATACCCAAGTCAGTAAGAAATGTATTGAATCTTCGTCCAGGTCAAAAGATGCAGGTTATTGAATATAACGGACGGATTGAGTTTATCCTTGAACGAGATATTGCCGAACTTCGCGGGTTCCTAAAAGGCATAAATACGGAATTTGAAAGAGAGGAAGATAGGATATGAATATCGTCGATTCTTCCGGCTGGCTTGCATACTTCGCAGACGAACCGAATGCAAAACATTTCATAACCCCTTTGAAAGATACGGCATCTCTTGTTATCCCTTCGGTAACGATATACGAGGTCTTCAAGGTTGTTCTCAGGGAAACAGGTGAGAATGAGGCGCTTCAAGCAGCCGCTGCTATGCAAAAAGGAAAAGTTGTGGATCTAACAGCCATGCTGGCGATTGCAGCCTCAAAACTAAGTCTGGAACACCGTATTCCAATGGCAGACAGCATTATTCTTGCAACAGCGAAGGCATTCGATGCCGTAATCTGGACTCAGGATTCAGATTTTAAAAATATTGCCGGAGTGAAGTATTTTTCCAAAAAATAGAGCCTTGGAGTCAAAGCTTGAATTGTGAATAAAGGAAAGTTTAATTCACGCGTCCCGCACGTCCCCCGGAAGCCTGATAATAAATGTCGATCCCCTTCCGGGTGCACTGATCGCCTCAACATGGCCGTTGTGGGCTTTTACAATGCCTTTAACCAGGCTCAGTCCGAGTCCGAGCCCTTTTTTCCGTGCTGCTTTGGCTGCCACGATACAGGCGATCCCAGATCATAGGAAGTTCTTCGGCAGAAATACCGGTTCCGGTATCCTTTACACTGATGATGACATCTTTATTGAACCAGCCGGCGTTAATATGGATGTGCCCTCCTGGAGCGGTAAATTTCACCGCATTGTCTAAAATATTTGATATTGCCTGCCCCATTCGGTCGGAATCTATTGAAATATAAAGATTTCCAGGAAGGTTTATGTCAAAGTCGATTCTTTTTTCTTCAGCCACAAACGCATACATATCTGCAATTTTTCCGATCAGATCACAAATATCCACCTGCTTACGATGCATATTCATTGTACCGGTCTCGGCCTCTGAAATATCCATGAGTGTATCCAGCATTTTCAGGATATGATCGGATTCTTCAATGCCTTTTACAAGCGCTTCTTTTAATATGTCAATATCTTCCTCATTCTGTAGCGCCATATCGGCAATATTGCGGAATCGTGTTATGGGTGTGCGCAAATCATGAGCCACATTATCCAGGGAGTTCTTCATTCCTTCAATGAGACGATGGATATTGTCGAGCATTTTATTAAACAGCCCGGCCAGTTCATCCATCTCATCGCCTGAAAGTGAGCGGGGCACCATCTCCGTCATCTTTTCAATATTTAGGGACTGTACGGTTTTTATAATATTCCGGATGGGGCGACGTGTCTGGCATGAAAGAACCATTCCGCCCGCAAGCCCTAAAATAAACAGTGGAATCATAGCGACCAGAAAAAATTTTTGAAACCGGTCCAGGGCATTATGGGCGCCTTCGCAACTCATGCCGACCTGAATCCAAAAACCAGATGAAAGATGCGCTGATTTGACGGCAAGAATGTATTCATCGTTTACAGCAGACAGATGTATCCAGTCACTACTCGTATCAGGTGCAATTTTTTCCAGCGCTGCCAGGTCAAAATCCTGCCATTTCTCCGGCGAAGAAATATAAAAGGTTTTGTTTGTTTTGTCGGCAACACGAACAAAAAGCGGATTTGATCTTCGGGAATTGTTGTTTTCAATAACAAAATTTTCAAGTATCCTTATGCCGCCGATATCATATAGCGTAGAAATTTCATCCAGCTCAAGAAGAATTTCCTCATAATTCTGCTTTACAAGTGTTGAGTGAAGAAAAAAATATGTAATTAAAAAAAAACACAGCGAACTCAATGTAAAAATAAACACATACCAGCCGGCAACCCTGAAACCGATGGTTCGCGGCAGATTAATAAGGCGCTTTAAGTACATACCCGACCCCCCGAACCGTCTTAACCATCTTTTCAGGAAAATCTTTATCCACCTTGCTCCTCAACCTGCAGATCAGGACATCCACAACATTTGTCTGAGGATCAAAATGAAAATCCCAGATATGTTCCAGTATCATGGTCTTGGAAACAGGCCGGTTGGCATTTCGTGCCAGGTATTCCAGCAACGCAAATTCGCGGGGCTGCAACTCAATTTTTTTCCCTGCTCTGGAGACATCTCTTTTCAGAAGATCCACGGACAGGTCACCCACAGTCAGGCTGGAAGGTTCAACAGCCCCACTGGCCCTGCGGATCAGTGCCTGCACACGCACCAGCAGTTCGGAAAAAGCAAACGGTTTTATTAGATAGTCGTCCCCGCCTTTCTGTATTCCCCGAACCCGGTCATCCACCGTGCGTTTGGCGCTCAGGATAAGCACCGGGATATTGATATGCCGTTGTCTGAGTGTTTCGATAATGCTCAACCCATCCAGCTTCGGAAGCATGATGTCAATGATTGCAGCGTCATATGTTTCTGTGAGGGCCATATGGAGACCATCCTCGCCGTCTGCAGAATGATCCACGGCAAACCCCGCCTGTTTCAACCCCTTTATTATAAAAGAGGCAATTTCCTGATCATCTTCCACAATAAGTACTCGCATAGAACTTTCCTGATCTTACAAATTCGTTTTATCATTAAAAATTTCCCAAACATAACTTCTCAATAAGTTCTGGCACCAAACGTCATTCCCGTGAAAACGGGAATCCAGAAAATTCGAAAAAGCACTGGATTCCCGCCTTCGCGAGAATGACGATAAAAATTTTTAAAAAGTTGCCGGAACTTATTGAGAAGTTACTCCCAAACGACTTAATATCTTGTAATTGTTCAAATTAGCACGCCGAAGGCGTACCACCAATTTTCAATTTTCAATAGTCAGTTTTCAATCTTAATCCTAAACATTACAAAACTGTAATGTCCATGAAAGGTTTGTGTAATGTTGGCCATGTATAGTGTCTGCGAGATTAAAACGTAAGATATAATTTACACAATCCAAACCAGGCATTACAGGAGGCGATACGTATGAAACCCTTTTTCCACAGGGCTGCGTACTATATAATTGTTTTCTCTGTCATATTCAATGCATTTATAGTGAATGCAGAGGCACTTAATTTTGAACAGATCAAACAGAAAGCATTAGATAACAATTCTGGCCTGTCTGCCGGAAACAGTGCCGTAAAAGCGGCTGAAGCGGAAATCCTGCAGGCCGGCACAATTCTGAACCCTGAACTGGAAATCAGTTCCGAGAATTTTGGTGAAAATGCAATTGAAGTGGTACTGACCCAGCCGGTTGAAATCGGGGGCAAACGCAATGCCCGCATTCAATTGGCCCGGAACGCCCTTCGCGCGGCAGAGCTTGAAAACGATGCAACCCGTCTCGGGCTGGAAGCGGAAATTATCCGGCGGTGTGTGCCCATACTGGGTTTACAGAAAAAAATAGCTGTCCTTGATTCCCTGGCATCGGTTATGGGGGAAAGCCTTACAGGCATAAAACGTCGCATGCAGGCAGGCGCAGCCATGGAGGCAGATGCGCTCAGGACCGAAATGGAACTGGATGAGCTTCTAATGGAAAAGGCTGCCTTAAACAGACAACTGAACCAGCAGAAAAAGGAATTAGCCGCGTTGTGGGGAAATACCGATGATGCGGACATACAACTTGCATTTACACTAAATCCCGCAATATCGCTGCCGCATCGGCCGGAGATACTGAAAAAAATTCACGAACATCCAAAAGGAAAACTGCTGAAACTTAACCAGGAAACAGCAGCAGCCGAAATTCGGCAACTGAAAGCAGAGGCATTTCCGGAACTGGCCATAAGCGCAGGTTATCTTCGCAATAATGAGGATGATGAGAATGCGGTGATCGCAGGCATGTCGATTTCTCTGCCGCTTTTTAACAGGAACAAAGGAGCCATTTTGTCAAAAGGTCATGAGGTGACGGCAGCCGGAAAGAAATTCCAGGCATTTTTTGTAGAACGTATTACAGAAGCAGGCACAATCCTTTCCGAGATTGAAAATACCTATGAAGCGTTTTCCATTTTAACTGAAAAGCTACAGCCAAAGGCAAAAAAAGTTTATGCACTTCTTGAGCGTTACTACAAACATGGAAGTGTCAGTATCCTTGAAGTTCTTGAAAGCAGACGGAATCTGCTTGAGATTAATCTGCGCGGTATTGATCTAATCACTGAAAATGCGCTTCTTGCCGCCGATCTCATGGAGCTTACGGGAATACCTGTTCAGATTATTAAATAAAAAGTAACCGTTCACGGTTTACAGTTATCGGTTCACGGTTTTATGTTTTGAGCAACCTCAAACTGTGAACCGTGAACCGTTACAATAAAGGAGATATGGATGAAACAGAGCAGATTTTTTTTAATTGTTGTTTTCTATGTTCTTCTTCTGCCGGCTGTCTGCCTTGCAATGAAGGAAACGGATCACGACCATGAAAATTGCGACCACGGCCTTCAAGAGATGCAAGAACCTGATAAACATGACGCTCACAGTAAGCATGACGATACGGATGTAAAGCATGAAGAAGGAGACTGTCATGATGACCATGATCACGAACAAGAGGCAGCAATCGTTTTAACAGACCGGGCTGTGAAATTTGCCGGATTAACCATTGACGTTGTGAACAAAAAATCCATTGGCAGATCCGTTGAACTGCCTGGTGAAATCGGGTTTAATGAAGACCGGCTGGCCCACATTACACCGCGTTATCCGGGCATTGTAAAAAAAGTGGCAAAACAGTTGGGAGAAACCATTCAAAAAGGTGAGTTGCTGGCTGTTGTGGAAAGTAATGAAAGCCTTGCCGCATATACCATATTGTCCCCGATTTCCGGAAAAATTGTGGAAAAGAATGTGACGCCGGGTGAATTTGTAGGTGAAGATGCCACCCTGTTTATTATCGCCGATCTGGCAACCGTCTGGGTGAATTGCGATGTTTATGCCAAGGACGCAGACCTTGTTGAAAAAGGCCTGGAAATTCTGATAACGGCAGTTGGAACGGACAGGCAGGTTAAGACGGCCCTGTCATATGTGGCCCCTGTATATAACACAACCACCCGCAGCATGATTGCACGCGCCGTCATTCCGAATACCGACTGGAAATGGCGACCCGGTACATTTATCACAGGGGAAATATTCGTATCCACAGAAAAACCTGTTCTCGTGGTATCGCAGAATGCCGTACAGATTCTTGACGGGGAAACAGTTGTTTTTGTTCCGAGTGAACATAAAAACGGTTTTGAACCTGTTGTTGTGCAGAAAGGGGTAGAAAACAATCGCCATGTGGAGATCCTTTCCGGATTGGCGGAAGGTGACACTTATGTGGCAACAGGCGCCTTTGAACTAAAAGCAAAAATTGTCACAAGCACCCTTGGCGGTCACGCAGGACACGGGCATTAGGAGACGAATATGATTGAAAAAATTATTGCTCTGTCATTAAAGAAAAGACTGATTATTGTCCTGCTTCTAATTTCCGTTATAGCCGCCGGCGTTTATCAATACCGCCAATTGCCCACAGATGCCTTTCCCGACATATCACCGGTGATGGTCCCGATTTTTGCAGAAGCCCACGGCATGGCGCCGGAAGAAATTGAACGGCTCATCACGTTTCCCATTGAGTCGACCATGAACGGGCTTCCGGGGGTAAAGCTGGTCAAATCCACGTCTGCATTCGGCATGGCGGTAATATATGTCTATTTCAAGGACAATGTGGATATCTATTTTGCCCGACAGATTGTCTCGGAACGGATGACCGGTGCGATGGCTGATCTGCCGGAAATGCATGATCCGCCGATCCTGGGGCCGATATCAACAGGACTGGGCGAAGTGTTTATGTACTATCTTGCGGCAGATGATACGCTTGATACAAAAGGCAAGGACAAAAATACCTATCTCCGGGAACTCAATGACTGGTTTGTGAAATTCCAGTTACAGACAGTACCGGGGGTGACCGAGATCCTGTCCATGGGCGGTCACATACTCCAGTACCAAATAAAAGTAAATCCACATTTGCTGAACAAGTATGACCTGGGACTTGAGGATCTGGAAGTAGCCATCACCGGCAACAATGCCAATGCCGGCGGCCAGTTTCTTGTTCTCGGTGCGGAAGAGTATCTGGTCCGGGGAGTCGGCCTGATTGAACATCTCGAAGATCTTCGCAATATACAACTGAAAGTCATCAGCGGCACGCCGGTTCGCATCAGGGATGTTGCAATCGTGGAATTTGGAAATGAAGTCCGGCGGGGAGTCGTATCCCGAAACGGAAAAGAGGAAGTAGTTGCCGGAATCGTTATGAAACTATTCGGCGAAAACACATCTGAAGTTATTGCCCGGCTCAAGGCAAAAATCCCGGAAGTTCAGACAGCACTTCCAAAAGGTGTTTCCCTTGTGCCGTATTATGATCAAAGCCGCCTTGTGGCAAATGCCCTGGGTACTATAAAAAAAGCCCTGCTCCAGGGGGCCGGGCTCATCTTTTTAACCCTTTTGCTGTTTTTAGGCAATGTGCGGGCTACATTGATTGTTGCCTTTTCGCTGCCGCTCTGTGCACTTGTTGCAGTTCTGTTTATGGGAGTGACCGGCATGTCCGCCAATTTCATGTCCCTTGGGGGAATTGCCATAGCCATCGGCATGCTTGGCGATGCCTCGATTGTCATGGTGGAAAATATTCACCGGCACCTGTCCGATGAAAAGAACAAAGGACGCAACCCGTTCAAACTGATCGTGACCGCGGGAAAAGAGGTGGGAAATCCGATCCTGTTTTCCGTTGCCATCATCATTATCGTATTTCTTCCCCTTTTCACCCTGCAAGGCGTTGAGGGAAAGATGTTTTCACCCATGGCATTTACCATTTCGTTTGCCATGCTGGGTTCGGCAGCAGCAGCGGTTTTGTTTGCCCCTGTGCTGGCGTCGCTTTTTTTGCGGGCCGGCTCCGGCAAAGAGTTTGTCTTTATCGCTATTCTTAAACAGATATATGGTTTGTTGCTTGCGGCCGCACTGAAAGTCAAAGCCGCCATTGTTATCCTGGTACTAATTGTATTTGCAATATCCGTGACGCTCTTTTTCAGACTGGGAACGGAGTTTATACCAGTGCTTGAGGAAGGAGTGATACAGGTGAACATTACCATGGCGCCGTCCATATCACTTGAAAAAGCTACAGATACCATTATGAAACTTGAACGCAGCATCCTGCGATACAGTGAAATTGATTCAACCATCGCCAAAATCGGCCGTCCGGAAGCAGGCAGCCATCCACATCCGGTAAACTTTGCCGCCATCCAGATGACATTAAAACCAAAGGAGCAGTGGAAAAATCACAAAGACAAATCCGCACTGATCGCTTCCCTCAATGAGGAACTGTCACAGTACCCGGGAATTCAGCTTAATTTCACTCAACCCATACAGAACCTTTTTGACGAACTTCTTTCCGGCGTCCGAACCCAACTGTCCATAAAGTTGTTTGGCGATGATCTTGATGTTCTGAGAGAAAAGGCAGAGGAAATCCGGGAGACGATTGAAGGCATCCCCGGCCTGGTGGACTTGTCCACGGAACAAAGCTTTGGTCAGCCCCAGGTGCAGATTATCGCAGATCGAAATGCCTGCGCACGATATGGGGTGAATGTATCGGAAATACTGGAGCTTGTGGAACTGGCCGTGGGCGGTGAGGTGGTGGACCAGATATTTTTAAATACCAGACGGTTCGGCATCCATTTGCGGTATGATGAAAAATACCGTGATAATCCGGAAACCATTGAGAACCTGCTGGTTCATACGTCGGACAACGGCAGGATTCCCCTGTCCCAGGTGGCCACGGTTAAGAAACTGGTGGGCCCCATCCAGATTAATCGTGAAAAAAATCAGCGACGATGGGTGATTTCGGCAAATGTCCGCGGTCGTGACATGGGCGGCGTAGTCGCCGATATTCAGAAAAATATCAGGGAAACGATTCAATTGCCGCCGGGTTACCATCTTGAATACGGCGGGCAGTTTGAAAATCAGCAGCGGGCCATGAAACGGCTGACCGTCATTGTTCCCACAGTGCTTCTCCTGATTTTTCTCATGCTCTATCTCAGTCTCGGGTATTTCCGGTATGCGCTGCTCATTTACACCAGTGTGCCCCTCGCCTTTATCGGCGGCATTTTTGCATTGTTTTTCACCGGAGAATATCTGTCTGTTCCGGCGTCGGTCGGTTTTATCGCCCTTTTTGGTATTGCCGTGCAGAACGGTCTTGTGCTGGTTTTGTATATCAACCAGCTTCGGGAGACCGGCATAACGACGATGGATGCGGTAATGGAGGGGGCACTGCTTCGTCTCAGGCCTGTTTTGATGACGGCATTGACAACCATTTTAGGGCTTGTCCCGCTTCTTCTGTCAAGCGGGCTGGGCTCTGAAGTTCAGCGCCCACTTGCAACGGTTGTTGTGGGCGGTCTTGTTTCTTCAACCATGTTAACCCTGCTGGTGATTCCTGTTATCTATCCCTGGTTTGCTGTTCGACAGGATTATGAAATCAACGGGGTTAAAAACAAATAAGAATAAAGGAGCTATAAAAATGCAAAAAGTGGAAGCATTTATCAAGTCTCACCGGCTGCATGAACTTGTTCAGGTTATCCAGCAGATCAACGGTGTAACAGGCATGTCCGTCACTGATGTCCGGGGATTTGGCCGAGGCAGGCCCGACGGCGGACGGGAACTTTCAAAAAAAACAAAAATCGAGGTTTTTTGCAAGGATGATCTGGTTGACATAGTTGTTTCAGCCATCGAAGAAGCAGCGCATACCGGCCTTCGTAGCGACGGTAAAATTTACATCATTCCGGTTGGCGGGGCTGTTCGCATCAGTACGGGCAGACGGGGTAAGGATGCCGTCTGAGTCACAAAACCATGGCTTGATAAAATAAGCCGAATTCAAAGGAGAGGGTATGAAAAATCAAAGCATTACTATCACATTAGTTATTTTTTTTGCAGGAATTGTTTTGTCCGGGTGTTCGTTTTCCAATATGAATCTTGCGGACAATAAAAAGTATACAGTTGAATGCGAAAAGTCCAGTGACCGGATATCGATACGATCGGTAAAGATTTATGAGGATAACGGAATCACAGTCGTCAGCGGAAAAGTCAAATTGCATAAAAACCTGCCGCAACCCAGACATGGCCATGTGGATATTGCCTTAATTTCACCTGAAGGCAATGTTATGGATACTGCAAGCGTCTTTTATAAGCCGCGCACACTTACAAGACGCATGCGACTTAAAGCAAACAAAAGTTCCTCTTTTATTGCAAGGTTCCCCGTATCACTGCCGCAGGGGTCAATTGTACGCCTGGCTTCTCATGATTCAATAGAGGAAACAGCAGATAAAATAGACAAAGGCTTTCACTGCGGCAGCAATTTAGCTTTAAACCTAAATTGAGCGCTTTTTACTCGACCTGTACCAATCTATTGCGTATCAAGGGTTTGCGAAAAGTCTCAACATATCCATTGGTATGCCTACGCTTTTCGCGAACCTTGCTGCATCAAGATCTTAGCACATTTCTTCGCAAAAAATCGCTCAACTTAGTTGGTAAAAGCCGGCGTATCAACCAGATATCCATTTCTGCCTGAACATGGATATCCATATTTATCTTTGTGTGGATTCAAAACGAGTATTTCTTTTCTTGCGGTTAAATTTTTTACCGTAGTATGGGCATTCAACAACATATGTCGGGCCAAAGCTCCGCTTTCTATCCGCTGAACGTCTTACAGTCGGTCTAGAAAAGGCAATATACCACCTGACCGCCGAGTTAACTCCGGTGCAGAGATCGGGCCGGATGGTGTAAGTTCAATAGCATATTTTGGGACAAAAGGAGTATCGGTAACCTCTGCTCCCAGAATACGGTCAACACGATACGACCTGGGCTCATCAGTATTATGTCTTACAGCGAACAGTAAAATATTTCCTGCTTGAGTACGGCGTAATGAATATGGCTCAATCAGACAATGACTGCCTTTATAGTATAGATCAACACAGAGTCTGTTTGCTGCGGCAAAACGGATTTTTTCAAGCGGTACCGCCGTGTGCCATGCCTGAGCCATGGACGGCGGACGCCACGTTTCGTCAATTGCCGCTTTTCCTACTAATGGGATTGTTTCTTTAACTGTCTTTTGAGCTTCTCCGTGTAACCATTCCATTACTTCCGGCAGTTCTTTCCAGAATTGTTCAAAAGAGGGCAGTGCAGAAAGCTGATGGGCGAGCATATTTTCCCATTCAGCTTCCAGTTCTTCACGTTCAGGACGGTTTCTAAACGTTTCCATTGTTGGAACCGGCATTTCTTTAAATTTGCATTTTTTCTCAAGAGTGTCCAAAATAAGGGGCTGATCAGGTTTGAGTTCATCATGACGATACAAATGAACTACATCATATAAATCCCGTGGCCGTTCACGCTCTGCCAGCGCCCTGATTTTTTCTGCAAACATTTCTTCAAAACAATAGCATCTTATCTTAATTCCATTCTCAGGCAAATCAGAAAATGGATGATGGACTTCTCTTACAGCAGGATCAAGCGCCAGAATTTCATCAACAGTTAAATCAAGCTTGATGCGGGGTAGGTCACCTCTGGGCTGCATAGGCCCGCGATAACCCAATACGCCCCTGTGCAGACATACCGCCGCGGTTGTTCTCATAAACGTCAATTTTCAGTGAAACTCCGTGTCGTTCCGTGGTGAACTTTTTAGCTTAAATTTTTTTGGGTTGATTTATTAGTATAACTAATATAGATTAGACAAAATGAAAAATTATGTCACAAATAAAGGAGATTTTAATGCATAGCAATATAACAGGAATGATTCATGTACTTGAATTTGAGTGCCAGGCCCCTTTGAAATTTTATGAACATTGTAAAAAGTGCCCGCGTTTTGACGATAATTGTCCTGATTTATCCTTAGGCGTGGAAATTCTGAGAAGAAAAAAGAAAATTGATTATTGTGGTGAATTCCTATCAGAAGAATATGTGGATGTTAAGGCTTTTAATTGCCAGGCCCCTCTTAACTATTTTGAAAAGACACGAAAGAAATGCAGTCATCATGGCCGTTGTCGTGAGGAAGGGCTTTTGCTTGCCCTGTTAAATGGTAATAAAACAATAGACTACTCACAAAAAACAGCAATTCAATTCCCAAGTATTCAACGACGCCACAAAAAATTGGCCATACCTGAAGTTATGGAAAAGAAAAGAGCTGTTTCCTGATTTTTAACTGTTTACACTTTTTTGATGTTGGTTCTTGCCTGGTTCCCATGCTCCAGCGTGGGAACCCATATGGTATACATTCCCACGCTGGAGCATGGGAACGAGAAGCGCTAAAACTGTAAACTACTTTTTGGGTTTGCTGAAGGATGCCATTTTTTACTGTAAACTGTTAACCGTAAACTGTAAACGGCTACAGCTACAGCGCTTTTTCAATTGTTGCGAAATTCAGCAATAACAAGTCTCATATCTTCAAAAAACTCTTTTTCTACTGGACATGCTTCGCACTGAAATTCATTAATACAAGGATTTAAGGAATGTTGCCCCATTTTCATGGTGCGCATTTGTGGTATTTTTTTATCGGGCACCATCTCAATACAGCCGGTAGGGCATATATAAGTGCATGAACCGCAACCAATACAAACATCAGATGCTACCTTGAACGGCGTAGCTACCTCACGGTCAATGCCACGGTTTACAAGGCCTATCGCACTGACACCCACAATTTCTTCACAAAAACGTACACATAGACCGCACAGGATACATTCGGTAGAATCTTGTTTCTTGAACCTGGATGATTTAATACCCATCTGCTTTGCCATAGCATGAAGGCTCGATACATCCGGGCACCTTGCAAGAAGTAATTCAATAATCATCCTTCTGATATGTCTGAGTTTTGCTGTATCAGTAAAAACTTCCATGCCGCCTTCGACTGGAAAATTACATGCGGTCACAAGTCTTTGCTGCTTATTTATTATAATCTCAACCGTACAAAGACGGCATGCTCCATAAGGCTTGAGAGCTTCATGATAGCATAGCGTCGGGATAACGACTCCTGCTTTTTTTGCTGCATCAATTATAGAAGCTCCGCTGTCAATCTTAACCATTTGTCCATCAATTGTTATTGGGACTTTCAATCACCTGCCTCCTTAAAGATTGAAAATTGAATATTGACTATTGACTATTGAAAATTTAAGGAATCCTAACAATTTTAATTAAAATAATAGAGCGAAGCGATACCATAAATTTTCAATTTATATCACTATAACAGCCTGTCTTTTACATGAATTATAACAGATTCCGCATTTAATACATTTTGCTGTATCTATTCTGTGTGGTTTTTTCTTTTCACCTGAAATCGCTTTTTCAGGGCATCTAATCCTGCATAGCGTACAACCGTTACATAATGTTTCGTCAATCATGTATTCAAAAAGATTCTTGCAAACACCAGCCGGACATTTTTTGTCATAAATATGAGCAAGATATTCATCATGAAAATAGCGCAGGGTACTTAGAACAGGATTGGCCGCAGTTGCGCCAAGACCGCACAAAGAAGTCGAAATCATAAAATTGCCAAGTTCGGCAAGAGTCTCAATATCTCCTCTTTCTCCATTCCCTTCGCAAATATTCGTCAAAATATAATGCATCTGTTTCAAGCCTTCTCTGCATGGGACGCATTTACCGCACGATTCAAACAACAAAAAGTTAAGAAAATATCTGGCTATATCCACCATACATGATGTTTCGTCCATAACGATCATGCCACCAGAGCCCATAATGGCCCCGGCTTCTCTAAGGCTGTCATAATCAACCGGCATATCTATCTTGCTGATTGGAATACAACCTCCGGAAGGGCCACCTGTTTGAACCGCCTTAAATTGTCTATTTTTTCTAATCCCCCCTCCTATATCAAAAATTATTTCTCTAAGGGTCGTTCCCATCTCAACTTCTACCAAACCTGTATTTCTTACCTTTCCGACCAGAGAAAAAATCTTGGTTCCCTTGCTTCCTGTGGTTCCAATATTCGAGTACCAATCAGCGCCCTTTAAAATAATCTGCGTTATGTTTCCAAAAGTTTCCACGTTGTTTATAATTGTAGGTTTTCCCCATAATCCCTCAAAAGCAGGATAAGGAGGTCTTGACCGTGGTGTGCCGCTTTTGCCCTCAATTGAAATTATAAGTGCTGTCTCTTCACCACATACAAAGGCACCGGCTCCTTTATTTATTGATATATTGAAATCAAATCCTGTGCCCATTATATTATTTCCAAGCAGACCATATTCTTCGGCCTTCTGTATAGCAATTGATAAATGTTCAATTGCTATTGGATATTCTTCCCTTACATAAAGAAATCCCCGGCTTGCCCCTATTGCAAAAGCAGCTATTATCATGCCTTCAATAATTCGATGCGGATCACCTTCCATAAGACTTCGATCCATAAAAGCTCCAGGGTCTCCTTCGTCACCATTGGCAATGATGTACTTTATATCACTTGGGGCAACACTGCATATCCTCCACTTAAGACCTGTTGAAAAACCTCCCCCTCCCCTTCCCCGCAGGCCTGAGGCAACTACTGTTTCCACTATTTCTGCCGGAGTCATAGCACTTAAGGCTTTGCATAAAGCTGAATATCCATCTGCTACAATATAGTCTTCAATATCAGTTGGGTCTATCTTGCCGCTGTTATAAGATATATGCTTTTTTTGTTTTTTGTATAAAGGAAGCTCTTGTTCTGTTTTTGTATATTCCTTTGTTCCAGCGTCTTTCCACAAAAGCCGCTTAACAATATTGCCTTTTAAAATTGTCTCAAAAACTATATCCTCTATATCTTCGGATTTAACTTGACGATAGAAAATATTTGCCGGCTCTATCACCATAATAGGCCCCATCTCACAAAAGCCATGGCATCCGGTTCTTTTAATTTCTACCTTTTCCTGAAGACCTTGATTATTTAACTCATCCTCCAGGGCAGAAATAACCTTGATCGATTTTTTTGCCCTGCATCCAGTGCTGAGACACGTCCTGATAGTAATTTTCTCCGGGTCTCTTTGCTTAAGAATGGATTTCCTTAAATCTTCAAGATCTGATATGGTTTTAATTTGTTTCAACCTGCTATCTCTCCGGTTCTGAACGATATGGAGACAAAAATTTTTCTATATCTCCAGGATTAACTGCATCATAGTAATCTTCGTCAATTACCATCACAGGAGCCAGGGCACATGCCCCCAGGCAGTTAACAGTCTCAAGTGAAAACATACGATCATCTGTAGTTTCCCCTTCTTGAATATTTATTGTCCTTTGAATTTGCTCCAGATTTTTCACAGCACCACCAAGATGACATGCTGTACCACTGCAAACCCTGATAGTATGACGTCCCCTGGGTGTTAAGCTGAAGGTCTTGTAAAATGTCGCGATATCAAAAATCCTTGTAAGCTTCAGTTCCATCTTTTCGGAAATATAACGAAGAGTATCTTCGGGGAGATAATTTTCAATACCCTGAACATCCTGCATAATGCTGATTATTGCCGAATGCTTATATTCATGTTCTTTTAAAATGTGATCAATTTTTTCAAAATTCATATATAAACCTTGAGCTGTGAACGGGTGCAATACAAAAAAGTGACATAAATTATATCAAGTAATCAATGTCGAATGTCGAACAAGGAATGTCGAATGTCGAACAAGGAATGTCGAATTACGAAGGAAGGTACTTAATAATTTTAAAAAAACATCCACACTTCGATATTCAATATTCCCTGTTCGACATTCATCATTCAATTGGTGCTTCTTGGCACCGAAATGGTCACGTTTTGTTCTATGTCACTTTTTTGTATTGCACCCACTGTGAACCGTGAACTGTTAACCGTTTTTTACCGTATTTTTCCGCCAGCAGGGCATTGTGTGTGTACCTCGAAAACCTTCATTTACCTTCTTGAACATCGTTAACCGGCATAAATCCTTCAAATAGTTATTAACAGGCTCCTGTCTTTTCAAGAAGTTTTCATCAACATATTTCTCAGATAACGCCATTTTCTGTAGTTCTGCGGCTATCCTGCTGAATCTAATGCCTTGCGGACAAACAAAATAACAACTGTTACATAAGCAGCAGAACCAGATCAGATCCGATGAAAGAACTTCTTCTCTCATTCCCAAAATTATCATATGTATAATGCGCCGCGGATCAAAATCGTCTATGACTTTCCGCACAGGGCAAACCCCTGTGCATGAGCCGCATGTATAGCAGGGCTTAATTTCTTCTATGCCTATTTTTTGAGCAATCTCGTCTTTAAATCTGGAATCTGCTTTTTGTAAAAGGACTTTTTCCATAATGTCATGTTTCGCATAATTATAACTCAAGTTTCGCACCCCCTCTATGCAACAAAAGCTTTAAGGGGCAGGTATTAGATAGTTTTTTTAAAAAGCAAAATATGTTCACTCTGGTTTTGGCAACGGCACCATACCCACTCAGTTTGTAAGGAGCGAGACATGCACGGCATTTTATCCCTGGTGAAAAACCTTCTATGTGCCTGTCCTGGTCAAATCCCAAGGTATAGTGGTTTAGAATATCAATCATATTATTTTGCTCTTTTAAAAAAACTATCTAATACCTGCCCTGCCAGAGAAGGCTCATAGGAATTAGTGGGTACGAAACTTGAAGCGGATATATTTCAAAGCGCTAAAGTGTTTCTCATAATTTCTCATACCGAGCCATTTCATTCATCAAAACCGTCAACAACTTCTCTTCCGACGGCAGATGGCCATATGTTTTATCTTTTTTCATCTGTTTTGCCTGTTTTGCAAAAGCCATTCTTAGTTTCATACCTTCCACAGCCATACTTGCGGCTTTCATTTTTCGGATCAGTTCTTCATGATTAAGTCCTTCGCTGGAGGCCAAGGTTCCAATATCTTTTATTTTACCAGTAAATTCAGTAATCAACTTAACAAAAAGAGGGCCTTCAGCAGCGGATGCCCATTCAAGAGCAACTCTGTCTGTATTGATTTCCAGGCTCTTAAGTATCATTCTTATAAATACAATTTTGTTTATGGCTTCATAATTACCAGACCGGTAATGGCACTCACCCGGATGTCACCCGCCGACAAATATGCCGTCAGCTCCATTAATAAATCCTTCAAGCATAAAAACAGGATCTATCCTTCCGGTGCACATCACCCTGATCACTCTTATATTAGGAGGATACTGGAATCTTGCTATACCCGCTGAATCTGCCGCTGCATAACAGCACCAGTTGCATAAGAAGCCAAGTATTTTGGGTTCGTTTGCCATAATTTTATTCCTAACTCCCTAAATCCCATCCCCAAATGCCTTGATTTGAGCTAAAATCTGATCATCTGTAAATCTTCCCATACTTATAGCTCTTGCAGGACAATATGATGAACATACACCACACCCCTTACAGGCTGCCACAACTATCTTCGCCTTCCTTTTCTTGTTAATCCTGATCATTTTTATTGCATTATATGGACAGAAATACTCGCATATGCCACAGCCGATACACTTATCTGTATCACATGAAGATACGATGGGTTCGGCCTTCACATATCCTCGTGCAAGCAGAATAGAGGCCTGAGATGCTGCCGCCTTGGCCTGAAAAATTGATTCATCAATCGGCTTGGGGAACTGGGACATACCGCAGATATAAATCCCGTCAACATATGAATCCACCGGCTTTAATTGTACATGTGACTCCAAAAAGAAACCCTCTGCTGATTTAGTTACAGATAAAGCTTTTTCCAGTTTCTTATCTTCCCTTGGAATAATTGCAGTGCTTAAAGCTAATATTTTAGCATCTATAACAAGATCTTTATTTATGATTGGATCCCTGACAGTTACACAAACCCGGCCGTCAATTTCTGTAACTTCCGGCTTATGTTTTACGTCATATCTAATGAAGATAACTCCTCTATCTCTGGCATCTTTATAGAAGTCCTCATGAAAACCATATGGCCTCATGTCACGGTACAGGATATAGACATTGGTCGCGGGATTTATTTCTTTAATTTTTAATGCATTTTTAATAGCCATACTGCAACAGATACTGCTGCAATATGGATGATTGTCATCGCGAGAACCGACGCATTGAATCATAACTACAGAATCTTCTTCGGCCGGTATAAACTTACCAAAGGCAATTCTTTCTTCCAATACATGCTGGAGTAGAACATTCTCGCTCTTTCCATACAAATATTCATCGGGTTCATAAACTTCTGCGCCATTTGCAAGAATGATGATTCCATGTTTCAACTCTTCACGATCATGTTCATGATTTGCGCCTGTTATAACTGTGTGAAAATTTCCCACAAATCCATTAACGCTTTCCACCTCGGATTCTGTAATAACATTAATAAGATTGTGGTTGCTTACCTTATCAATAAGCTCGTTTAAATATAACTTTGGATCTTCGCCCTCTAAAGTGTAATGAATATTTCGAAGATTGCCTCCGAGATTTGATGTTTTTTCAATCAGATAACATTCAAATCCTTGCTCTGCCAAAGATAATGCTGCGATCATACCGGCAAGACCACCGCCGATCACCAATGCCTTTGGGATAATGTCTATAACTGGTTCAGCAAGGGGTTGAATCAGCCCGGCCTTTGCAACAGCCATGCGAATAAGATCTTTTGCCTTTTGAGTCGCCTCTTCTTTTTCATGGGCATGCACCCATGAGCACTGATCGCGTATATTAACCATTTCAAAAAGACATTTATTTAATCCTGCTTCCCTTATAGTTGTCTGAAATAACGGTTCATGTGTTCTGGGAGTACATGCTGCAACAACAACGCGGTTAAGCTTTTCATTAATGACAGTCTCTTTAATCAATACCTGTGTATCTTCTGAGCAGGAATAAACATTATCAGTACTGATGACAACGTTGGGAAGTGTCTCAGCATATTTTTTAACATCAACAACATCCACAACTCCACCAATATTCTTCCCGCAATTGCATACAAAAACCCCTATTCTCAAATCTTCCCGGTCAACAGATATTTCTTCAGCAAATGCCTTTTCAGAGATCAGCGTGCCACGTGACTTTTTCAGCAGTTCCGAAGCGCAAACCGCTGCCCCGCTTGCCTGCATAACGCTGTCAGGCAGAGGCATCGGCCCTTTACATCCACCTGCAACATAAATACCCTCTCTAATAGTGTTAAGAGGGTTAAAAAGGCTTGTCTGAAAAAAACCATGGGTATTCAGCTTAATACCGGCAGCCTTTGCCAGAGAATAATTTTCTTTATGTGGCTCCAGGCCCATTGGGAGTACAATGAGGTTGAATGTATCATGATGCAGAGTTCCATCTTCCTTAATATATTCTATTGCGAGATCTTCAGTATCTTTATCATGTTTAATCTCAGAAACCCTGGAACGGATAAAAATTACACCGCTTTTTCTTGCTCTTTCATAAAAAGTCTCAAACCCTTTGCCATACAGCCTCATATCCATAAAGAATATTGTAATATCCAGATCCGGTTCATGCTCAAGTGCAACTATGGCATCCTTAACAGCATATTTACAGCAAACCGAAGAACAGTAGCTTTTCCCTGATATCTGCGTGCGGGAACCAGCGCATTGAATAAAAGCTATCTTCTGTGGTTTTTTCAGATCAGACGGTCTTAAAATCTTTCCCATGTATGGTCCGGAAGCACTTGATATACGCTCGAATTCAAGGCCCGTTACAATGTTTTGAGAATCCTTATAACCATACGACTCTATACTGCCTGCATCACATTCCTTAAAACCTGTAGCCATAATTATGGAACCAACATGATACTCGGATACCTCTGCTTTTTGATCAAAATTAATGGCTCCGGTCTGACAGGCTCGTGTGCACTGCTTGCATTCTTTTCTATTCAAAAAAAGGCAATAATCAGGGTTAACGGAATAAGATGAAGGGACGGCCTGGGTATATTGGATATCAATGGCTTTTTTGAGGGATAAATTCTGGTTATGAGGATCGGGAATGGTAACCGGGCAATATTGAGCACAAACACCACAATTAGTGCATTTTGCTGCATCTACATAACGGGGATAACATAAAATTTTTACAAAAAAATTTCCTGCAATACCAGAAACTTCTTTAATTTCTGCATTTGTAATAATTTTTATATTGGGAGACCGACCGGCCTCCACCAGCTTGGGCGCAAGTATTCAGATAGCGCAGTCATTGGTAGGAAATGTCTTATCCAAACCAGCCATGATCCCGCCTATGGCTGATGAGCGTTCAATTAGATAGACATAATAACCGGCTTCAGACAAATCCATAGCCGCCTGTATTCCGGTAATTCCACCGCCAACAACCATCACA
>Ga0255432_1048_pt1 | contig 22996 bp, 19 predicted proteins | sample ANMaggSeSYBR02I6_FD_182656 | JGI IMG/M metagenome (GOLD analysis project Ga0255432, IMG submission 182656) | Sediment cell enrichment communities from methane seep in Santa Monica Basin, California, United Staets - ANME aggregate JGI... | ecosystem: Environmental > Aquatic > Marine > Cold seeps >...
ACCAAGGTTTTCATCAATAGCATCAATGTCTATCCCGTCAGTCTTCCTCAGCCCAAGATAAATCATCTCCATCATACGCTGCTCTTTGCTTAAAATCTCTTTTTCTTCTACAGGCAGCCTGCCCTCTTTTATATTCTCTATATATTTCTTTAGGCTGCGGCAGTTCCAGTAACGCCGGGGTTCTATAAATGAATGGGCGGATGGTCCAAACCCCAGGTATGGCGAGAATGACCAGTACTTAAAATTATGTCTGGATATTCTGGAAGCATTTTTTGCAAAGTTTGATATTTCATACTGAACATAACCATGAGCAGTTAAATATTCCATCGTTGTTTCAAAAAGCTCGGCTAACAGAGAGCCAGCCACAGGTTTAAACCTGCCTTGCCGGCGCTCTCTGTCCAATGGAGTGCCTTTCTCATATGTGAGCATGTAGCAGGATAGGTGTTCGGGCTCAAATTCAACGGCCCTTTGCAAATCAGAAAACCACATTTTTTTTGTCTGACCCGGAATGCCGTAAATAAGATCAATTCCAATATTATCAAACCCTGCTTTTCGTGCCCCTCTTATTGTTAGATCTGCATCATCACTTGAATGAATTCTGCCAAGAAAATCAAGAAATTCATCATTAAAAGACTGCACGCCTATATTAATACGATTAATGCCGACACTCTGGTATCCTTTAAGCTTTTCATTGGTAACAGTGCCAGGGTTGACTTCTATGGTTATTTCAGTGTCATGAAGAAAATTGAATAACCTGTATGCATTCTCAATAATACGTTCTATATTTTTTGCTTTGAGAACCGAAGGTGTACCTCCTCCGAAATACAGGGTATCGCACACTAAAGAAGGGTTTGAGACCATTTGAATTTCCTGAATTAAGGCCTCGATAAATGACTGTTTAAGGGACTGGTCTGTTATGGAATAAAAGTCACAGTAAGGACATTTTTTACTACAAAAAGGGATATGCACATATATGCCGGCAAGCTTGTTCAATTAGAGCCTTTCAAATAATAATCGGTCAAATTAGGTTAAACCGATTATATACTCGGATAAACCGATTGACAATGGATTTTTTATAATATATTTTTTTGAGTCATGACTATAACTTATAGATTTTCAAATAAATAGTTTCACACCGTTTATTTCCCTCTCCCTTGGGAGAGAGGGTCAGGGTGTGGGGAAATACAGTATCCAGCACGGAAAATGATAGTATGAGGGGATGTAACGTATTTATTCTTATGCTAGCATGGTGTCGAGGAAGGCGGTTGGTATCGTTCAGATTGTAAAATGAATAAAATATTAACCTATCGGGTTAACAATTTCTTGACTTTCTAATTATATGGATATATCGTTTAAGAACAAAAAGCTTGCAAAATCCTTCAATGAGGGTGCACAGCTCGTAAAAATACACGGTAAATTGCGTGCTAAAAAAATCCGAATTCGTATAAAAGAACTGCGGGCCGCTACGAGCCTGATGGACTTCTGGCCCCCTAAAAGTCCGCCAGAGCGTTGCCATGAACTCATTGAGGGAAAAAGGTCCGGCCAGATATCGGTGGACTTGGATCATCCCTATCGTCTTATTTTTATTCCCGATCATGATCCGATTCCAAGGCGCGATGACGGTGGATTAGACTGGTCACAGGTAACCGCGATCAAAATACTAGGAGTGGGGGACACTCATGGCTGATACAATGTTAAATCAATATGTTCCAGATTATTTGGTCCCGCCCGGCGAGGTGCTGGAGGAATATCTTGAATCCTACAGTATGACCCAGACCGAACTATCCGCCAGGACAGGGCTGACCAAGAAAACCATCAATGAAATCATCAAGGGGAAATCGCCGATAACATCAGAAACCGCTTTGAAGCTGGAGCGCTCACTTGGCCGTCCAGCACATTTCTGGAACAACCTGGAAAGGCAGTTCCAGGAAGATCGCTCTCGTTTTGCCGAAGAAAAACGACTGGAAAATCATTTGGATTGGTTAAAGAAGGTACCTCTACGTCACCTAACCAAGCTGGGGTGGCTTCCTAAAAAAAGTGACAAAATTTCACAGCTCATGGTTAACCGTGTGGCAGGAGCATCAGGTTGCATATCGTCAGACAGTGTGCTTTGAGGCTTGCGCCGAGTTTGTATCCGCTTGGCTTCGGAAGGGCGAGATTGATGCCCGGCAGATAGATTGTGAACCCTTTGACAGAAAACGTTTTCAAGAGGCTCTTGATGTCATTCGAGGACTGACTATGGATGAGCCTAAAATTTTCCAACCTCGGTTAGTTGACATTTGTGCCTCCGCTGGAGTGGCCGTGGTTTTCATTCCAGAGCTTCCTAAGGCAGGCGTATATGGCGCAACACGATGGTTAGGCGATAAAGCCGTTATTCAGCTAAGTCTTCGCTATAAGAGTAATGATCATCTTTGGTTCACATTTTTTCATGAAGCAGGTCATATAATCAGGCATGGCCGCAAAGAAATCTTTATCGAGGGCAATGGCATGGATAGCGAGAAAGAGGAAGAGGCCAATGCCTTTGCCCGCGACAGACTGATCCCCCCTGCCGATTACCACCGGTTTATTGCGTCATGGGATGGGCGATCTTTAGCGCCTATAGAAGCCTTTGCCGGAAAAATAAAAATCGCTCCAGGTATTATTGTGGGCCGATTACAATACGATAAACGTCTGCCTAATTCCCACGGAAATAAACTCAAGGTCTTTTTCCTCTGGTCGGATTAGGCCCGGAAAAGGAGTAACGGCACAGCTTCACCCACACACAATTTTGGGCATGCAGGTTCAACTGAACACTCGAATCAAACAGATCACGGACCGCGTCGAGGAAATTAAGGCAGCATTATGAATCGCGAAAAAAATAAAAAAAGCGCAATTAGATTATCTGCAAACATCCTCAACTACTTTGCGGCATTTACTGAAACAAGGTTCAATTTCAGAACACTCATAAACTACCGATGGACAGACAATGAGCTGACCCTTGATTTAGGAATATTTCAGGACTTTCAAGATAAACTCTTACAAAGAATAAAGACTGGAGACAGAGCCCCTCTTACAGTAAAAAATAATGAGCACGTTCTTTCGCTTTCATGCGATGATCTCTTATTGGAGATCAACAAGGCATTATCTGATAAATTTGGCCTGAAATATCTTAAATCATGTATTGAGCAGGAAATTCAAAAGGTGGCCGAGCGGGATGTCGTCTTTATTGCAACCGAAAAAGGACTGCGGGCCGCTGACAAGGCCGACCTTTCAGAACTAGAGATTGAAAAACAGAATTCACAGATATTTCTTGACGGTTGCCGGAAGTACAATCTTTCCCTCAGAAAACAGATCGAAATTATCCTTATTGAGCTACAGAGAAGACAGATTGACCGTTTAAAAGATGAACTTAGCATTGAGCATGTTCCTGCATCAACCTTTAATCCTGCCAATTACCTGAAAAAACATTTTGATGCGCTTCAGTCTATTGCACGGGATACCCTGTCTCAAGAGGAATATATCAGCAGTGTCAGACAGTATTTCAAGGAAGGAGTTGATGACATTGTTCTATATGATTTGTTTATCAGCATACAAAAATATGCCAGATACAACACCGTCGGAACAATCTATCTGTTTTTTCACGAGCTGAACAGGCGAACCGATAATGACGTTATTGAAGGGTATCCGATATTTTTTATTGAGCTTAATTTATCGCTTGGCGCTGAGAAAGTAGAGATTTCATTTTCAAGAGATCTTTTGCTGATTAATACTCCCGCTGTTAATTATTTCAAATTCCCATCAATTCTAACCACCTCAAGATCATCAACCCTCAAAAACGCAGTCTCCAACCTTGGCGGGATGGAGGTTTTTTTGCAGGCTCAGTACGGCTGGAATGAACCATTTGTGCTGGAGCCTCATTTCAGACCGATAAAAGCCCAACAAGATATTTACCCGTATATTAAATGCCGCATTGGATTTCAGGTTGTCAGCAACGAAAATAAGAAACTTCTCGATTATTCAGAAATAATGACACGGCTTGAATCAGGCGAAAAGAACAAGTTTGTCGATTTTATCTCGGATTATATTGACGGGAATGTGGAAAACACCCAGAACGTGATTGACAGTGAATTTATCGAAAAATACCCGATCAAAAGCGCCAACAGATACATTTCCGATAATCCTTTAAACCTGAATAGTTCTCAAAAGAGAATCCTCCTTGCTCTCAATAAGCCAAAGAATAAGATTATTGTTGTTGATGGGCCGCCCGGAACCGGTAAATCCCACACGATTGCAGCAATAACTTACTGTGCCAATCAGGAGGGAAAATCGGTTGTCATCACATCACACAAAAAGCAGGCACTTGACGTGATCGACCGGATGCTTACGGACAAGTTCCGCGGCTTGCATCCCAATGCGAAACCATCGATCATCAGGCTGTCTAAAAACGGCAAATCAATAAACACACTTGAGAACTCTTTTCAAAATGCGGTGATAAACGCAGCGGGAAACCGGGCAAATAACTACAACGAGCAGGCTGTTGAACAAGATGAAAAAGAGTTAAAAAGTTCTGTTTTCGAAAAAATAGAAAAGCAGATTTCTTCATCCGGCGAATACAGGGAAAAAATTTACGATCTGTTTGAGTTTGAGCAGATACAGAGCCGACTTATTGGTTCCGGCGAATTTTCAGATGACGATTTTGCTCTTCCCAAAGGCGATGCTTTAGCTGCGATTAATTTTGAAAAAATACAAAAATTTGCCGAAGATCCGATTATTGACAATTTCAACGATATCAGTCTGACAGCATTCCGGTTTCTTCTAACACGCCGGAAAGATATTCCGAAATTTCTTCATGCCTGCGAAGAAATCAACCTTCATCCCAGCGAGGAGCTTGATTTTGAAACAGCCCTCACTGAAGTTCCGAAGTCTTTTATCGATTTAATAGAAACGTCCATAAAATCCTTTAAAAAGGATATGCCAATTTCAGCGCTTCAGTCAGGCGATATCCCAGGTGCATTCTTCAAAAAGCTGTTCGGAAAGGCTCCTGACAGGAAGGTTCTGGAGCAACTGCTCAAGTCATTAAAGAGCTTGAAATGCGCAAATATTATTGAAGAAATTGTGCGCTTGAAAAATGTGCCGGCAAACGAACTCACTTTGGATATGGCTTCTGAGGGAATTTCAGCGCTTCAAACAGCCATCTCTCTGAAGAAGCACAGGGACATCATTGACGAATATCGAGAAGTGGCCGGAAACAAAGAAAAGAGCATTTCCGAAGTCTATGATATACTTGATAGCGTGAAAGATGCTCTTCAAAAGGTAGATGCGGAGCTTTTCAACTCCATTGAAGCGCTTTTCAAACATTATGGAACAATGCTTGCCATGCTCAAAATTTCAAGCGAAAAATTAGGCGCTTTATCGCGGCTTAACAATCTTACGAGCGCTGAAGTCGATATCTGGAGATGGATTCAACTCCACTACACACTTTCCAGAAAAACAATTGTAGATCTGTTTAACAAAGATGATCTCGATGCCTTTAATAGACTCAGGCAGAAACAGGTTGAACACAAAAACGACCTTAGGATGAAAAATCTCAACAACTTTCTGGGGGATGTCGCCAGGATCAAGGCCTCTTTTGCCGGAGGGAAAAGGCTGACGAGTACGCAGGCCAGGGTGCTTCTGGAAAACGTATCAGGAATTATTGCCGAACCCGACATGATATCAAGACACTTTCCAATGGATGAAGACCTGATTGATCTTCTTGTCATTGACGAGGCGTCCCAGGTTTCTATTGCCGAGTCAATCTCCCTTATCCTGCGGGCAAAGCAGGTCGTTGTCTTTGGTGATGAATACCAGTATGGCGCTGTCGGCGCAATTAACGTGAGCTCAAAATATTCCGCCGCATATTTCAGGGACATCATAAATGCGTATCAGGATGATTACAGTGCATCTGCGACGGAGCAGGAGGTAAAAGAGCTGATTGAAGAGGTCTCCAAAGAAATAGATGAGGATGAGCAGGAAGCTGAACAGGCATTGCGCCCGCCGGAGGATAACGCAGGCGCAGTCCTGTGGCTTAAAACCTTCAATATCCGCACATCAACACTCAGTTTTGCCAGAGCCATTGCAAATTACACTACGTCTCTCCGTGAGCATTACCGGAGTTTTCCTGAAATTATAGATTATTCAAATGAATTCTTCTACAAGCCCGCTCTGCTCGATCTCAGCATCAACCGGATACGCACAAAACCGATAGGCGAAGTCTTGCAGTTTATTCCTGTGCAAACCAGAGGAAATTCCGGCCGCAATGTAAACTATGATGAAATAGATGCCATTGTTCACGATCTGGACAGCCGTATTAAAAACGGCTTCAAGGGGAGTGTAGGCATTATTACCTCTTTTCGTGAACAGCAGGCAAGAATGGAGCAGGTGTTGAATGAAAAGCTTAACATGCCGGAACTGAAAAGAAATCATGACCTGGCAATATGGTTTGTGGGCGACGTCCAGGGCGAAGAACGCGATATTGTATATTACTCCCTTGTGGAAAACAATAAATACGGCAACGCTGATTTAAGGAACATTTATCCGGTTATCGGTGGTACAGCGGATAATATCAGGAAGTTAAAGATGCAGAGGCTCAATGTGGGTTTCAGCCGTGCAAAAGACACAATGGTCTTTGTGCACAGCATGCCGGTTAATGAGTACAGTAAAACCAGGCTTGGTGATGCTTTAAAGCATTATGACAAGCTTCTTGACGAAAATAAAAAGAATGATTTTTTCATCGAAGACACGGCAATTTTTGAATCGCCGCCGGAAAAAGATCTCTATAACCTTCTCATCAGCACAAACTTTGTGAAAACACACAGAGAGTATATAAAAATCATTCCACAGTTCAAGATCGGAGAATACATCAGGGCAGAATACGCAAAGCAGATACCAAAATACAGGGTGGATTTTCTCATGACCTTTTCAAAAGGCAGCAAAGAGCAGGCCCTGATCCTGGAATATGACGGCGTGGAATACCATACAAAAAACCCGGATATCGTGACCGGTCATAATTTTTCGCAAGAATATCTTGATTATGACATCAGCCGCCAGATAGAGCTTGAAAGTTACGGCTACCGCTTTTTGCGGCTGAATAAGTTCAACCTGCGGCCAGAGCATGAAGGCGAAACAAAGACGGATGTTTTGGATAGACTTTTGAGAAAGGCGTTTGCAGTTGAATGATACGGTTTTTTTCTCCTCGCAATTTGTGGGATATGAAACGATTTTATGAGCAGTATGCAGCTCATGAAAAACTGCGACAAGCTGTCGCAGAACTTCTATGGACATCATCCTGTGCGCTAAAAAAGGTTGGAAGGAATAGAGAAGATACAAAGGGATAAAAACGTAATGGATCAATCAGAGATAGTAAAGCTAATAAAAAAGGGCGAATCCAAAACAGTCGAATTTAAAGAAACATTTGATAACAAAACAATCGAAACGGCTGTTGCCTTCGCTAATACAAGAGGAGGGCATATTTTTATTGGGGTTTCCGATAAAGGCGCTAAAAAGGGTGTTCAGATCGGAAAGGAGACTTTAATTGGCTGGACTAATAAGATTTCTCAAGGTACTCAGCCTCGGATCATACCGGAGGTTGAATCATCGGAAATTGAGAACAAAATCATTGCTGTTATCCAAATCAAAGAATTCCCCATTAAGCCTGTATCAACGAAGGGGAGATGTTACCGGAGGGTGGGGAATAGTAATCGTCTAATGACCCCTCAGGATATCGCTGAAATGCATTTACATTCCACCGGTACGAGCTGGGATAAAATGCCGGCTCCAGATGCCACGATGTCCGACATCGACCCTGAAAAAATCAAAAGATACATCAGACGGTCAAGCGATGCAGGGAGAAGAGATGTTGGAGACCATGAAGAACCTTTTGAAATTCTTAAAAAGCTGGAACTCGTCAAGGAAGGCAAACTGACATGGGCGGCGCTTCTTCTCTTCCGGAAAGACACAAAATACCTTCGTTCCCAGGGCCTGGTTCATTGCGGCAGGTTCAAAGAGGAAACCATTGTCATTGATAATCGAATGATTGAAGGCACGATTGTTGAGCAGATAGACGAGACGATGGATTTCATACGTAAAAATATCAGTGTAAAGTTTGTTATGACAGGGAAACCTCAAAGAGATGAAGTGTGGGATTATCCTCTTGAAGCCATACGCGAATCTATCATCAATGCCGTGTGTCATAGAGACTATACAATGCCGTCAAATAGCGAGATAAGGATATATGATGATCGGCTAACCATTTGGAACCCAGGTGGTCTGCCTCTGGGTATTACCATGGATGATCTTTTAAAACCTCATGGGTCTGTTCTCAGAAACAAGGGAATTGGCGCCGTATTATATGACATGGGGTTGATAGAGCAATGGGGCAGCGGCATCAGCAAAATGCTGAACCTTTGCTCTTTGGCAGGTATCCCGGAGCCTCATTTCGAAGAATATCAGAGCGGCTTCCTTGTGGAATTCAGGAAGAATATTTACACAGAGGAATATTTACGCAGCCTCGGGTTGAATGAAAGACAGATCAATGCGATAACTTTTCTCAAAGAAAAAGGGAAAATTTCGAATAAGGGCTATCGGGAACTATCGGGTCTTTCCGATGAAGGTGCCAGGAAGGACCTGAATGAACTCATCGAAAAGAATATAGTGGAGTCAAGAGGTAAAGGAAGAAGTATACATTACATTCTGAAGTGAGTTGGCGATTAGTTGGCGATTAGTTGGCGATTCTGGCAATTAGTTGGCGTTTTTTGGACAAGGTAATTGAATCAGTTAGTAAGACGAGGGAAACAAAGCATATCGAGACCTTTGAAAAAAGGTAATTTACAGGATTTCAGGGACATCCTGAGCCGGAGTACGATAATGACCGCTCGCGCAAGACCTTTGAAATACGTTTTGCTTTGGCAAAAGACCAGATTACCGAACAAGTCACAGGTGAAGTTACAGGTGAAGTTCAGGAATTCTTAAAAATACTGCATGCGCCTATGAGCCGCTCAGAAGCTCAGATCGCTCTCAACCTGAAAGGACAAGCAAACTTCAGGGATCGCTATTTGAAGCCGGCTCTGGATTTAGAACTTGTGGAAATGACAATTCCGGATAAACCGAAAAGCCGTTTACAAAAATACAGGCTTACAGATAAGGGCAAAGAATTGGTTGAACAGAACCAAGCGGGAAAATGATCATGATACATTTAATGGCATTAAAAACGGTACGGAAACGGCTGGAGGCAAAACCTGCGTAGTGCAATACAGAATACAGATGATGTCAGCGGGAATCGGGGGCAGCATATTATTGCCTTTTTTCTTCGGGAATTAGGTATACTGTCCCTGGAATTCGTAAAACTTCAGAGGTTGCAGAATGAATGATCCAAGAGGTTCACTTTGGCGCAAGTGGGACTTACACGTCCACACACCAGATTCACTTGTCCACAACTACTCTGGCCCGGATCCTTGGGACAGATTCCTGAGCGATATTGAAGCACTCCCTCCCGAATTCAAGGTAATCGGGATTAACGACTATATCTTCCTCACTGGCTACAAGCGTATTCTAGAAGAACGAGCAAAGGGGCGACTCTCTAATATCGAGCTGTTCTTGCCGGTTATTGAATTGAGGCTAGACAAGTTCGGCGGAAGCCTTGGTCATCTCAGCCGTGTGAACTGCCACGTTATTTTCTCGAACAAACTCAAGCCTGAATTGATAGAGCAACAGTTTCTTAACGCGCTTTCGAGCAAATACGTTCTTTCACCACAGTACGAACATCTCAGAAAAACCCGCAAGTGGGCTGCATTGCCCACACGTGACAGTCTTGAAGACTTGGGAAAAATGATAATTGAAAGCGTACCCGCTGATGAACGGATGAAATTCAACGCACCTTTAATCGAAGGATTCAATACCTCACAGTGGAGCTCCATCGGATAAATGAGCGCATCATCTCACTGGCAGAACAATGCACAGATGAGCACCGCCTCCAACTGAACAATCTTTTATCACAAAAGCAACTCGAACTTGATGCACATGAAAAAGCCAAGCCGACAGAGATTCCGGAGCCCGATAACGATCCAGTAAAGCAAAAAGAAATTGCCGAAGTAGCGGAAGCAATTGAGTTGAAGAAAACGCAACTCACTAAATACGAAAACAATATCTTGCTGATGAATGAGAAGCAGGCGCGATTGACGGCACTTATATCTACCACTAACAACCTACTTGAAAGATTGGATAATCTGGATCGTCAGGTGCAAGCGTTTAAAGATGGCAGTAGGGATGAATTCCATGCCATAGACGTTCCACAAGAATCAATTTTAAAATATTCCATAGACAAACAGCCGCTACTGGACAAGCAGAAGGTCTTTACTGCCGCCAAGAGGGAAGCCGACCAAGAACTTGATACTCAAGTAGAGGGAAGCCTTGCGCAAAAAATGAAGCTGACAGAAGCCAAAATCAACGAACTACGCACCAAGCTTGATGAGCCAAACAAAAAGTATCAGGCCTATACATCCGCATTAAAGGCGGGGGAAAAAAAGAAAAGTGAAATATTAGGAACAGAAAGTACAACTGGTACACTAAACTTCTACAAGAAGCAGATTGAGGAATTGAAAGCTGTTCCCGCTCAAATGAACGATGTGTCTGCTCAGCGACTGACGAAAGCGAAGGAGATACATTCGGTTATTCTGCATTTGGCAGAGACATACCGTGAACTATATGCCCCAGTACAAGAGTTCATAGAGAAAAGACCACTAGCAAGGGACAAGTTTCAGCTCAATTTTGAAGTTGGAATTGTTGACACAGGATTTGAAGAATCTTTCTTTGAGTACATCAATCGTGGAGTCACAGGCTCATTCTGCGGAGTCGAGGAAGGGCACAAAATGCTGGACGAGATTTTCCAACGACAAGATTTTGATACAGAGCGCGGAATGGAAATCTTTTTACAAGAAATCGATGATGCACTCTGTAAGGACAGAAGGTCTGGAGGGAAGCCAGTTAAAGTGGTTGAGCAAATGCGAAAGGGCAAAAGTGTGTTAGAACTTTACGACATGATTTTTTCCCTGGGTTATCTGAAGCCACGATACTCCTTGAGAATGGGAGACAAGGAACTCGGCGAGCTGTCACCCGGAGAGCGCGGAACACTTTTGCTCATCTTTTATCTTCTGGTCGACAAGGACGATATTCCGTTGATCATTGATCAACCAGAAGAGAATCTAGACAACCAAACTGTGTATGAATTGCTTGTGCCTTGTATGAAGGAAGCAAAAGAGCATCGACAGATTGTGATGCGGTAGTATGCGATGCGGAGCAAGTCATATGTGCCGACTTGGATAAGAAAGGCAACTACAGGATGACCTATATTTCGGGAGCAATTGAGAGCCCGGAAATAAACAAAGCAGTTGTAGACATCCTTGAAGGCACTATGCCAGCTTTCGATAACCGTGACTCAAAATACTATTAAGGTCTATTTTAGAGTATCAATATCCAACATATAACTGCACCTGACTGGTGTTCCGCTATGCTCCACACCGGCCAAGTGAGTTAGACGATGGCCCTGTAAATTGAAGCAAAGTTCTTCATTAGACGAAGACCTATGATCGCTTAGAATCCGGGAGTATTTCATGGTAAAGACCGACCTTACAGATGAAGAAAAGAAACTGATTATTGAGGTGCTGAATAACAATATTGAACTGCCTCCGGAGCTGATGATAAAGCTCTTTCCTGGTCTGGCCGAAAAGTTTGATGTTGCTAAGCTGGACAGGGCTAAGATTGTTACACTTGAATATGCGGGGAAAAGAAGCGAGGCCGCTATCCTGAATCAGGGTTCTCCGACGGATGCCGGATCGCCGCTTCAGGTTGAACGGTGTTTTAAAGGCGGCAGTCTGACGGGTGAGACCCAGCTTGATTTGTTTGAAAGAGCAAAGGATGGAACGGATGATAACTGGCAGAACCTGATTGTGCAGGGGGATAACCTGCAATTTCTAAAGACCTGTTGCCGGAATGCTGATCCGCTGATCAAGGACAGAGTCAAGGGCAAGGTGAAGCTGTTTTATATCGATCCGCCGTTTGGAACTGGTGATGAATATGGCAGCACCGAAGGTCAAATGAGTTACACAGCAAAATTGAAAGGCTCAGAATATGTTGAAGCTCTTCGAGAACGTATGATTTTCCTAAGGGGAAATCTGGCATCAGATGGATGTTTAGTTCTTCGCATCGACCATCATTTCGGACATTTTGTAAGAGTTATATTAGACGAGCTTTTTGGGCGAGAGAACTTCAGGAATGAAATTGTAATAAACCGGATTTTTAAGAATGTTTTTGGTGAAAGTAAATTTATCCCTGCCTCTACAGACACTTTGTACGTTTATTCCAAAAGTAGTGCTTTTGAATACAAAGATGTTAAAGTCGAACGTGATAAGCCGAGGAAACCTTTTTGGAGACATATGGATGATTCCGCTGGAATTAGACACCCACAAGAGAGATCGATTTTTGGTGTTGTGCTATATCCTCCACAAGGGAAACATTTTAAATACAATCAAAAGGCTATAGACAAAATGATCCCAGAAAAAAGGATTCGTCTGAAATGCCAAAAATGTGGGCACATACATAATAGTCTTAATTCTAAATGGGATGGTTGTCCAGTATGCCAAGAGATGAAACCAAAGCTTCAATACTTAGTTAAAGAAAGTACACATATAAATTTACAATCAAATTGGACTGATATACCAGGCTATAGCACTTCATGGAACTACCCTACCGAAAATTCTGAATAATTACTTGAACGCGTTATCAGAACATGTTCAGTTGATGGTGACCTCGTAATGGACGTATTTGCTGGCTCCGGCACCACAGCCGCGGTTGCCGAAAAGCTCGGCAGCCGCTGGATTGTATGCGATTTCGGCAAACATGCAATCTACACAATGCAAAAAAGAATCCTCAGAATCGGCGAGTCAAAGGCACTTGGAAAGGATGTAAAGAAAAACCAAAAATACGGCAAGCTCCCAAAACCGTTTTGCGTGGTTTCCACAGGGGCATATGATTTTTCACGCATCATAAAGCTCAGGGAGAACAAGGATGCCTATATTGATTTTGTGTTAGGTCTTTTTCAGAGTAGCCGGGATGAAAAGGATTTATCAGGCAAATACAGGCTTACCAATATTTTTGGTGAAAAGGACGGTGATCCGGTTGAGGTTTACCCTGTCTGGAATGACGAGTATTTGAAAAACATCAGGATTGATGAGAAGTATCTTAAAGGGATTATTTTGCAGTCCCGCGGCAAGCTAAAGGGCAATTATTATATTATCACACCGGAGACATGCACCCTGATTGGCGATACGACCATGAAAAACAGCGCCAGCAATGATGTGCATTTTAAGATGCTGAAGTTTCCCTACAAAATACTGGAAGATGTCTCCCGCAATTTTCAGATACAGCAGCAGCCAAGCTCCCAGGAAAACGTCAACAACCTTATCAATTCCACAGGGTTTTATTTTAATGATGATGTTGAGATTGAGGTTGAAAGAATCAAACAGGGCTTGAGGATTACCCGATTTGAGACAAAAATACTGGATAAGCAGGAAAAGCGTTTAAAAGGGCTTGACGGGCTTGCGATGCTGCTTGTTGATGTTGATTATGACGGTAAATTTTTTGATATGGACAGAACCGTATTTGCCAAAGATGTTGGCAATTACGGCGTTATTAAAATGACCGGTTTGACAAAAAGCATTGCCGTTATTGCTATTGACAAGCATGGAAATGAGAGCAAAGCTTTTATAGTGTGAAGGTAGAAGGTAGAAGGTTGATTATCAAATCATGCGTGATCATACAAAACTTCGGGCATTTGAGTGGTTGAAATACTTTAGCCTAAACACCTGAGCAGTTACTGCGTTTTTTTTGAAAGGAGGGTCGCATGCAAGAAAGCATTCTAACAACTGATCAGTATGAAAATCTTAGTAAAAAAATTATTTATGCAGTTGATACGAGATACAGAATTATTCCGCTTAATTCATTAAAGCATCCTAAATATCACTTAAAAGCTCCCATCTACGTTACTCTGGAATTTGAAGAAGATAAAGTGATTGCGAGTTTTGATGATATAGAGGCTTTTTCTTATGCAGATACCACTTCTGAAGCCATAAACTTGCTTTCCGACGAAATTATTCAGATTTTTGAGGATTTGCTGGAAGATAAAGAGAATCTTGGCAGTCTGCCTCGAAAGTGGTTGCAATATCTGGAGGAAATCATCGAATGCAAATAAAAAAGAATGAGATTGGGAAAATTTTCAAAAAGCTCAAGCTTGAGGTAAGGTCTACAAAACACCGATATGGGTGGTTTACTTTTCAAGAGAGAAAGATATTGAGGGTTCATTACTCACATGGCAAAGGAAGCATTCCAGGAAGGGTCTCAGATAAAATCAGAAGTCAATTAAAGCTTACACAAAAGGATTTCAGGAATCTTATAAACTTTCCACTGTCACTGAAGGATTACGAAACAATCCTGAAAAAAAAGGGGCTAATTTAGGACATATGCATTTACCCACGTTTTTCAAACTTTGGTGCAAGCAATGCATCTCCTTTTTTTCTCAATGAGAGAGAAGGAAAAATGAGATTAGTTAAGATAAAATGGCAAAGCGACCGAAAAGACAGAAAGCGATCAAAAGATTGAATTTGTCTGATCACACACTGGATATAAATATCCGGAGGTGCAATTACAACAAGTTTAATTTTTCAGATGTAGAGGACTATGTCAGTGAGATAGTCGGATCGCGTGATTATCAGTACGATGCTATTAAACAAAGCATGATTTATCTTTGGGGTGGCAGTTACAAAAGCATTACTGAGCTTGGAAAGGAGAATTACAAACAAAAATTGCAGATTCAACAGCGGTTTGGGACCGAAGAAAATTTCCTTCGCCAACTACCACTCCCTGACCGCTTGTCCGGTGTTGTTCACATGGCCACCGGCACTGGAAAATCTTATGTAATCTTTGCCATTGCCTGGGGGCAGCAGGGGACGCTCTTACCTAGGGGGCAGCAGGGGACGCTCTTACCTATTTAACTTGCAATTTGATTCACACATGTGAATGATATGAAAAAAAATATTTTTTAACAAGGCCTCCTTCATCGGGAAAAACTACTATCATCAAGAAAGTGATCAAAAAACTGGGCATTCCTTCCAATGGATTTTATACAGAAAAAGAGAGAGTAGTTGGAAAAAGGCTTGGTTTCTTAATGAAGACCCTTGCCGGCTTTGAATTTTACGGCATTACGGGCTTTGATTTTTATTGGTACGCTAGTTTTAGGATTGCCTGGATCAACTTGCCAAGGGCAAGGAGCCCGGAAAAGTAAGAATTGTGCTGGAGTAAAAAATGAAATCGCTGAATCCCAAATACCTTCAAAAGCAGCCGATTACCCATAACCTTCTGCAAACCATCCGCAGAATTGCGGAATATAAGGGCAAGCAGGATCTATATTCGGAATCGACCTGATTCGAAGGATTCTAAGAGAGCAGAAAAATATGGGTAAGCTTAAATGCCTTAGGCCGCGGACCCAATGCAAAATGGAGAAATAGGTAACATACCTAATTAATAGGTATTGAACACTTTTAAATACCTATATAACAGATAACATTCTGGAACTATGGCAAAAACATAAACAGACTTCAAGACCTTCTGAAAAGCTCTTTGCGTATGATCAAATAGATATGTTCAGGAAGACCCCCAAACTCCTCATGTGGTACGACCAGGCGATAACGATAACAGGAGATGAATGACTATGGCAAAAATAGAAGGGTTCAGGATTAAAAATTACCGCGTGTTGCAAGACGTGACACTCGGAAAACTATGGAACATGCAACAAGCTAAGCCACTGACGCCTATGACTGCGGTTATCGGGAAAAACGGTGTCGGCAAGAGTTCTCTGTTCGATGCTTTTGGCTTTCTTGCTGATTGCCTGAAATTGGGTGTTGAAGAAGCCTGTGATACCAGAGGGAGGGGAGGATTTGATCGTATTCGTTCTCAGGGAAGGAATGACCCGATTGAGTTCCATATCTATTACAAACAAGATAGAACTGCCCGACCGATCACTTATGAACTTTCAATTGATGCAGATGAAACCGGTCGCCCTTACGTAAAACTGGAACGTCTTCGTCAGCGGCGCAAAGGACAAAAACATGGCTGGCCTTTCTCGTTTCTTTTGTTGAATGAAGGTAAAGGAGTCGTGTGGAAAGGAGAGGAATCGGGGCAGCAGATTGATGAGAGCAAAGTCCAGCTTGACCTATTTCAGTTGATGAAGAAAGTTGAATCAGAATCAACAACAGAAGAAAGCCGGGAAACAGAAGTTATTGAATTGGAGGACAAACGCAGACTTGGTATCGCAACCCTTGGCGCCTTGAAACAACATCCACGGATATCGGCCTTTCGACAGTTCATCGAAGGATGGTATTTGAGTTACTTTACACCGGATGCCGCCCGCAGCCTGCCCTTGGCCGGTCCACAAAGGCATTTGAATATCAAAGGAGATAATCTCGGCAATGTCGTTCAGTTCATGGAGCGCGAACACCCCAAACGTTTTAAGAGCATTCTGAATCGCATCGCCGAAAAAATACCAGGCATCGATAAGATTGATACAGAAGAGAGCCCTGACAAACGATTGCTTCTTCGTTTTAATGACAAAGGTTTCAAAGACCCGTTTTATGCCCAGCAAATGTCTGACGGTACGCTTAAAGTGTTTGCTTATTTGCTGTTGATGGAAGATCCAACACCTCCGCCATTCATCTGTATTGAAGAGCCTGAAAACGGTCTTTATCACAAACTCCTTGAAACTTTGGCGACTGAATTCCGAGCGCACGCAACCGGCAAGAAAAATGCTCCGCAACTCTTTATCACAACCCATCAACCCTATTTTGTCGACGCTCTCTCGCCGGATGAAACATGGATTCTTGAAAAAGGTGCGGACGGATTTGCGAACATCCGCAGGGCCAGCGATGATGCAACTGTAAAGGCCATGGTTGATGAAGGCTTACCGCTTGGCAGCCTCTGGTACAGCGATTATCTGGATGCGGGGTAAGCCAAATGCATTTTGAAATCCTCGTGGAAGATGCGTCAGGAAAAATCGCGTTGAAATCGATTTTGGAAAAAATTCTTGGTCCAAACGGGCAAGATCACACCTATAGAATTATTTCCTGCAAAGGCATTGGCCGTATTCCCAAAAATCTAAGAGGAACGATAGATCCGCAGAAGGCGATCTCCAGCGATCGGATACAGTTACCTTTTGGCCTACTATGTCGGGACAGGAAAAACCATTGAAGCGGGCTTGATCATGCGCGAGCTCAAACTGCGCGCCAAAAACGGAAACGACGAAGTGAAAAGTTGGTTCGTCGAAATCGAAAGCAAAACAAACGTAGAGGTGTCTCATGTTTGATAATACGGCAGATATCATAAAACAAATCTCCCTCGGTGAAGACTCTGTTCTCGAACTGAAAACCGTTGATTTCGGCGGAGATAAAATTACTGGTCCACACCGAAACAGCATGGCAGATGAACTTGCTGCCATGGCTAATACTCATACAGGTGTTGTCCTGCTAGGCGTGGATGACAAATCAAAGGCTATATATGGCATACCACAGGACAAGCTGGATATCGTCGAAACATGGTTGCGGAGCATCTGTAATGACCTGGTTGAGCCGCCATTGGATTGCGTCATTCGCAAAATTCCGATTGCCGCCGAAAACAGTGATGAAAAAATCATTATTCGCGTGGATGTTCCCAGAAGTTTATTCGTGCATCAAAGTCCGGGCGGTTATTTCCGACGCATCGGCAGTTCTAAACGTCAGATGAAACCGGATGTGCTGGCCCGACTGTTTCAGCAGCGCAGTCAAACCCGCTTGATACGCTTTGATGAACAGCCGCTCGCCAATGCCGATCCTGATGTGCTCGTCCCCAGCTTATGGAAGCGGTTCAGAACCGTTATATCGTCGGTTAATGATCAGGAATTTCTGCGGAAAATTCAGCTCATTGCAATGGATGAAGACGGTGTATTGCGACCGACCGTCAGCGGTGTGCTGATGGCTGCGGAACACCCGCAAGAATTCATCAAGACCGCTTATATTCAGGCGGTTTGCTATCGTGGTGCTGAACGAAACGCATCCTATCAACTCGATGCAAAGGAGATCACGGGGCCGTTGGATCTGCAGGTGCGGGAAGCGTGCAAATTCGTTGAGCGCAATATGCGCGTTTATGCTGTTAAGGCACCAAATCGTATTGAAACGCCACAGTTTTCGATGAATGCGGTGTTCGAAGCCGTTGTCAATGCGGTTGTACATCGCGATTACTCCGTTTATGGATCGAGAATCCGCCTGCATCTTTTTTCCGACAGGCTTGAAATCTTTTCACCGGGAACGATCCCCAATACTATGACCATTGACAGTCTTTCGGAACGGCAATCGGCACGTAACGAGTTGCTGAGTACCCTGCTGGCGCGTTGCCCGATGAATGTCAATGCCATCGGCAGCCAGCGCAGTTATATCATGGATAAGCGGGGCGAGGGTGTGCCGATCATCATCACCGAAAGCGAAAAACTGTCAGGGCGTAAGCCGGAATATCAGTTGATAGATGATGCGGAGCTGAAATTAACCATTTTTGCTGCAAAGCCCCCCAATGAAGTATAGAGTATAGGGGTTCGGTCAAAAATAACTTGGTAGAATTTGCGCCCGAATTTGCCGTAGATTTAATTGATCTGATTGAGCAAAACCGCAGGAATAGCGAGCTATTTCGAGGACTTTTGCGATTGAAGATCGGTTAAAGATATGGTGAAGTCGGGATGCAAAAATGCCAAGTTATTTTTGACCGAGCCCTATGGATCAGGTTTGCGTTTTCTCCTTGTCCCGGCCATTGTAGCAATGTATCGCCCTTTGCTATCACGCTTGTTGTATCTGAAGATTGTATCGACCAGTCCGTTATGTAATTTCCCGAATGCTTGAACATAGCGTTTGCTCAACCAGCGATAGTACTTCTCCATACTCTTCATATTCTGTTTGAACACTATCCCGATAAGCTCGTCGATATACTCATCTGCATCATCATCAAAAAAGTGTGTCAGGTCGGCAGGCGGACCGCCTGGAATCGGTTGATATTCCTGGACGAACACGTAAGCTCCCGGCAGAGAATGGAGGAAACGAAAGCGCTCCACATCTTCGGCCAGACTGGTATTGTATCCATACATGCAGATAAATTCAACATTATCCCCGGGAGTAAAACATAGTATCTGATACTTGCGGCGGACGAGATCCAGGTTTTGAGTGTCATTGAGACTGAAATGGTAGACGCGTCTGGTAAACTTAAGATTAGAACAGTAAATTCGCCGGAGAATTCGCGCCTTTTCCTTGTCCAGCATACGAAGATCAAGGGTCTGGGTAAAATTGACCTGCAGGTTGCGCTGCGCTATTTCTTCCAGAAAATTACCCGCATTGGGATGGGACAGGATGTTGTCATCAAGCAGTATGAGCTTGCGGCGACCATCCTCAAGCAAGGAATCGAGATTGCTCACTTGATGTGTCTTTCCTTCTTTGACGGGAACAATGCAGAAAGGACAATTAAAGGGACACCCGCGGGTAATGAAACCGATAGCCCTGTCCTTCAATTCGGGATAAAGTGTGTAATCGGCAGGAAGTTTCTCAATCTCGCTGGGAAGACGCTCCCGGATATCGACTCCGGAACCGCCAAGGATGATGGATTCGCCATAATAGTCTCGCAGTTTACTTATGCGTCTTTGAGATGCAGGAGAGTTGAAAACACAACTGGCATAGACCGTTTCAATACCCTTGATGAAACTATCCTTTCGAGCCAGGATAACCCGGCGGCCCTGTTCCTTGAAATAGCGACTGAGTTTCATCAGCGCCAGATTCGGCAGGCGGCTGTCCACGTCCAGAAGCAAAATGGCACCGCGGGGTATTCGAGTTCGACATTTTTCTTTGGGCTTCGTGGCGACAACAGGAATGGTCAGACGCCTTTTTTGTACGTTATTGGGAAATCCCAAAATGGCGTTGTCAGACAAGGTAACCACGAATTGCATTGCCGGCAGAAGAAGATCCATGAGCTTTATCCAGTCAGAAAAACCCTTTTTTGTGCAAAAGCGGTCAGGCCGGTTCAATAGCACCAAGCCGGGCATATTGAGCGGTGTTCCCGATCCTGGAAAGGCATCAATCATGTGGCGGACAACATCAAGAATCGGCAGTGCAGCTCGACGCTGCCAGGATCGCAGTTGCGACCATTCCTTTCTGAAATCACAGTTTCTCTCCATCCAGCAGACTGTCTCTATGCTGATGTATTTCCTGAACGACTTACTCAGACGCTCCATAGTCCATTTTGCCGGAAAGCGTGATTTCAGAACCCCCTTGTAATGAAGTCGCGTTAAAAACGCCACTGGATCTGTGACAAGTGCTTCCTTGTTGAATAGCGAATGAAACCTGGTTACACGAAAAAAGGGATCCGTAAAATTGAAATCATCTGTCTGGTCGTGATGCTTCAATTCTGCGCCGTAGGCAAGCAGGAAGCAGCGTGAATTGCCCGTACCCAATGCGGGTTTGCGAATCGGGAGAGCTGGCGGCAACAAATGGCAATCCTTTGCCGTCAATCTCTTGACCTGCCCCTTTCCGTCAATCCGGATACCGCTGCCCAAAAGTGGTGGCGCGTCCGAGAGGCTATCAATTAGGTGGTGAGTCGAAAGGATGAATTCAAGTTGCAAGGGGACAGCGGGATTCCTGCACAACCGCCCCAGAGCATAAGGAAATTCACGTAAGAAGTCAACGCCCGCACAGGCTACAGCCATCAATTGCAACAGTTCCTGGTTGGACATTCCCGCAGAAAGCTGCGTCCATTTGCGTATTTTTTGGCGATCCTTTTTGAAACAGAACCTGCCGTCGCCGTTTTTTCGGGCGTTTTCAAAGTATATTCCAAGTAGATACATACGATATTTCAATCATCAATCATAAACATGGGCGCTATGCTGTCCAGAAAAAGCATTCCTTTTCTTGAAAGCACACAGTGGTTTTTGGGCTAAATTTATAAAAAATATCACAACTATCGCATTGTGACCAGGTAATATTTTCCAAAAGGAATGAATGTCAGGGAAATATCCGACAAAATTCTTGCAATAGCTGTTAAAAAGATTAATCATAGACCAAGAAAGTGCCTGACTATCAGACACCACATGAAGTCTACTACCAAGCATTACATGGTGCATTTGCAACCTGAATTCAACATACTATGAATATCACACTTCGAAAAATTTATGATGGGTTTGCTGATACCTATGAAAAAAACCGGGGACTTTTTGATATGACGAAAGTCTTAGCTTCTTTTTATAGACGTTTACATGTAGAAAAAGGAAGATTGCTTGATTTAGGATGTGGAGCAGGTGAGCCGTTTCCGCGATTTTTTATTGATCGCGGCTGGATAGTTACAGGTGTAGATTTTTCTGAACGAATGCTTGAATTGGCGTCTAAATATATTCCAGAAATGCAAACTATTCATGCTGATATGTGTAAGGTTGAATTTGAACCGGGTCAGTTTGAGGCAATCACAGCGATTTATAGCCTATTTCATGTCCCAAGAAATGATCATGCGGCGTTGTTTGATAAATTCTATCGATGGCTTTGCCCAAAAGGTAAGGTGTTATTTACCTATGCAACAAAAGAATTTACAGGCAGTATTGAATTTGATGGTTATAAGGAATTTATGGACCAGGAGCTATATTACAGCCACAAAAGCCCTGATAAATTGTATGCTGATTTAGAAAATACTGGTTTCAATATTGAGTCAGCCGATTACCGGGATATTGGAAATGAGATATTCCTATGGGTTACAGCGAGCAGGTGATGGCGCTGGAAACAGTGAGGGAATACGTTCCCTAAAATCATTCAGCTTGGGTTGAACTGTTTTAAGGGGAAACAATATGACTACCGCGAAATTAAAAACCATGGGCAAACATGCTGAGGGGAACAGCATCGCTTCGCTCTGCGATTTCCCACACGGCTGACGCATTAGGGTAACTGATAAATAAAGATGAGTATAGGGTCTACGTTTGATTCTTGCTTAGAATGAATAAGAATCAAAGGTAAACCCCCCTATTCTTATACTGCTGGCCAGTTGAAAAAAACTGCAAGGCAATTAAATATCGCTTGCAAATTTCTGACTACAGATTCTTTTTCTTTTCCCGTGAAGAACCAAGAATGCATGTTCATGCTTACTGCGGAGGATGGTGATGCAAAAGTTATCAAAGGAAAAGAAAAGTGGGTGCCTATTTAGGGAGACTAAACAAACCTCTTCATCATCTCATCTATTATTTGATCCACATTTCCCGGATTAATTCCAAGCTGAATGCATGCATCTTCAGCTTTTGCAGCCAACCCTGAATTCTCCATATCGCCAAGACCTGAAAAAATTCCAAGCCTTCTTCCAGCCTGATACAGGCATTGCTTTTCAGGCGGCATTGCCAGAAAATCTTTCAGGATATTTGTCATGTGCTCTTTGTCCTGCGGCAGGGTGCCTTCAAGATCTTCAAAAAGATTCAGTATATGATCACTTTTGACAGCGCTTGTCAGCCCGTCTAAATTTTCTACAAACATCAGAATCTCTTTTACCATCATAATTTCCGTGCATTTTTGAAAACGACCCTCAATATAATCCTGAAAAAGCGGGATGCAGTTTGGAATGGCCAGGCTACGAAGCCTTATGAAATGAGGATTTATGCGGTTTAATGCATCGGCCGTCTCTATTGCGTGAACATCTGAAAAATTTATTCCTCCAAGACCGGGCATAACATATTCTGAAAGCTCCATACCGGCTTTCTTAACTTTAAGGCCGGCTTTTATATGTGTCTCCTTTGTTACACCCTTTTTAACCATTTTAAGGACCTGATTTGAACCAGATTCAAGTCCTATATGAATCCTGTTTAAACCTGCATCCTTCATAGCCTTAAGGTCATCATCCTTTATCC
>Ga0255432_1012_pt1 | contig 22641 bp, 17 predicted proteins | sample ANMaggSeSYBR02I6_FD_182656 | JGI IMG/M metagenome (GOLD analysis project Ga0255432, IMG submission 182656) | Sediment cell enrichment communities from methane seep in Santa Monica Basin, California, United Staets - ANME aggregate JGI... | ecosystem: Environmental > Aquatic > Marine > Cold seeps >...
GGGCCTGGGTAAGACCATTGAGACCGCCCTTGTGCTCCGGGAGCTTGCCAGCCGGGGTGAATTGAATCGTGCGCTCATTGTCGTTCCTGCCGGTCTGGTCAATAATTGGCACCGAGAGTTGAATGAGGTCTTCAATCTGAACTTCGAGGTGTTCGGCAGCGAGGGCGATGTCACCGACCGCAAATCAAACGCCTTCGCCAGGCACGACAGGCTTATTGCCAGTGTAGATACCCTCAAACGCCGGGCGCGGGTCCGACGCCTGTTGGACGCACCACCCTGGGACCTTGTGGTTTTCGACGAGGCCCATCACCTCTCAGCATACCGTTCCGGCAACAATGTCCGGAAAACAGAAAACTATAAACTCGCAGAGGCGCTTCGAGGTCATTCCCGCGATTTAATTCTGCTTTCCGCCACCCCGCACCAGGGCGATCATTTCCGTTTCTGGATGTTGATTCAGCTTCTCAACCCGACGCTTTTCGCCAATTCGAAAGAGATGCTTGATAAACGTCACCGGCTGAACGCCGTAGTATTTCGACGCACCAAGGCCGACGCATGCACTCCTGACGGATCGCCACTTTTTTCGCGCCGCTGGGTTCACACTGAATCTTTCACAATGTCCGTCGAGGAGACGGTTTTCTACGGAAAGCTTCGGGAATACCTGAGGGACGGCTTTGCCCTCGCTAAAAGGCAGGGCAACAAAGGACAGGCACTTGGCTTTGTAATGACGATCTTCCAGAAGATAGCAGCCTCAAGCTTTGCAGCGGTACGCAGCACCTTGCGAAAACGTTTGTTAATGTTGACAATCCACGAGGCCATCCTGCGGGATCAGGCATTGGATATCGACGGGCATTTTTCTCTCATGAATGAAGCCCGCAAACTTATTCATGAAGAAATGCGGCTCGCACAGGATGCAGTTGGAAGGAGCGAAGCAGACAGGATACTTGCGGACTGCAAATTGCGTCTTGTGAAGAAGCTGGACGAAGATAGTCTGGCGATGGCGGCAGCTTCAGAGACATCTGAAGTCTTCGGAACGGAAGGCGAAGAGATGGCTACTATGGCTGTTGACATGGCATTGCCCGAAGAACGATTGAGAATTGTTGATCTCCTGGCTGTTTCCCCGAAATTCCGTGAAACCAAAATAGACAAATTACTTCGGGGGCTTGGCGCCTTGTGGAACCAAAACCCGAAGGAAAGAGTGGTCATTTTCGCCACCTATCTGGCGACCGTGGATTTGCTCAAAAAAGAAATCAAGTCCATGTATCCCGGACAAGGCGTTGTTGTTCTTCGTGGAGGGGACCATGGAGCAAAGCTGGCCGCCGAAAAAAGATTCAAAAGAGCCGACGGCCCCAAGGTACTTGTTTGCACCGCAGCAGGACGAGAAGGGATCAACCTCCAGTTCGCACGCGTCCTTTTCAACTTCGATCTGCCCTGGAACCCGATGGATGTGGAACAACGCATCGGCCGAATCCACCGCTACGGTCAGCGGTACACGGCGCAGGTTTACAACCTGATTCTCTCGGACACTATCGAAGGGAAGATCTTTCTTCTCTTAAATGACAAGCTGCTCGAAATTGCCCGGACATTGGGAAAGGCGGATGAGCACGGAAATGTTACCGAAGATTTGCGGTCACAAATCCTCGGGCAACTATCCGAGAGACTCAGTTATGATCAACTGTACCGTGATGCCCTGTCCGATCCGGAATTGAAGCGAACCAGGCAGGAACTTGAAGCCGCCATGGCCAACGCCGATGAAGCGCGCAAAGTGGTCTTCGAGCTGTTCCAGGACCTCGACCGCTTCAGCCTCGACGACTACAAGCCGTTCTCCGATATAGAAGAGAGCAAAAATCGTTTAAACAACTTTCTGAAGGTTGCTCTGGAGCAGCAAGGCGGTGAAATCCGTCCTCTAAAAAGCGGACGGTTCTCGATTGTTACGGGCAATGGCACGCCGAAATGGATTGGAACCATGGACAGGGAAATTGCAAGAACGGATAATACCGTAGATCTTATAGGCATAGATCATCCCCTGGTCAGCGAATTGCTCAATCGCTGGAGGTCTCTGTCGCCAGAGAGCATAGGCATGGCTGTTTCCGATGGTCGTAAAAAATCGTGTACGTTGTCTATATGGCTGGTTCGAGAGCATATCAGGGAATCTAAGCAGAGAACTTACCTGGTTCCCCTGGCCGTGGATTGCACAGGAAAACGCGTGCCATTAATTGAGAAGCGACATACGGAATTGTTCCATCGTTTACCAGCCCATTCGGTTCTGTTGATGGAAGAAAGACGTCATTTGCTCAATAGTGTTATCGAGCCGATGTTGCAGCGTGAACTCCAGTATCGCGGAATCGCATCAGAGACGGGGGGATACTCCGTGGAGCTGGTCGGCTGGGTGGAGGTGTCATAGAAAAAGGACATAGTGTCGAAAGTATATGGTAACATAGAATTTAGAGTCAGGCAGGGGCTAAGTTTACGGTTGATTCTTGAGGATTTCCATTAAGAGTCAAAAGTAGCCCCTATTTTTTAAAGCATATTTTGTGAATGCCTGTCGGGTCGGCGCAAAATTGCAGTCAAGGTCGTGAACATCTTCGGCAATGACACCATGAAGATAGCGGAAGTGCGGTGGAAGGGGAAAAATAATAAAAACAATCAAAAGAGATTTTCCTCTACTCACAAAAAGAAGAGGATTACATCTGTATTACCGATATAGCAAAATATAAAAACTCTGAAACAACAGGATTAATTATTTATCATTGGCTTAGCGCCCGATTTACAGTTGAATTTATTGGATTTTGGGGAAAATTCATATTCCTGATTTTAACGTTACTGAATTCCGTAACATTAAAAATCAAAGCGGTTCAAATGGCTTTGTGCTTACCTGGTTCCCATGATGGAGCATGGGAACGAAAAAAACTGCCCGGACCCGTTCCGTGTGGCTACGCTGAATGTTTATCGTGATATTGTTTATCGTGATATTGCCAGAGGAAAAATAAAATGAAACCAAAACTTTTTTTGTCATCATTTTGTTTGAAAAATTTCAAAGCTGTTCAGGACAGTAAAACAATAAAATTTACTCCCCTGACCGCATTTGTCGGAAACAACGGATCTGGAAAAAAGCAGTATTGTTGAGGCAATGGAAACGTTTCAATCAGTCGTGTTAAATGGTTTGGATGAAGCCATGATTCCCTGGCACGGGTTTGAATATATCTGGAATAAGGCCAAAGAACATAAGACAATCAAAGGTAAGATTTCAAATCCCATGACATTTGTATTTCGCGGTAAAAGCCAGGTAGGGTGCATTTCATGCACCACCACCGGCATACGCATCATCGAATGACTAAACACCTTGATGGGCAAAATGAAATATTTTTTGGTGCGTAAAACGCACCCTACGATTTAGCCATGTAGCCATGCAGGGTACATTCCATGCACCACAACTTACAAATAATGATTGAGTACGGCTTATGTCGAACTATCGACGAGCAAATATTAAAGGTGGTACCTATTTTTTTACAGTGGTGACTTATCGACGACAAAATTTTCTATGCAATGAAAATGTCCGAAAGGCATTACGTGATGGTATCCGGAATGTACAAACTACTCATCCATTTATCATTGACGCATGGGTGCTGTTGCATGACCACCTCCATTGTATCTGGACACTGCCGCCAAACGATGCGAATTTCGGCATACGGTGGGCGATGATAAAACGGTTTGTAACAAAACAATGCGGTCAGTCACTGTATCGTGACGAATGGATGACTGAATCAAAATGGCGGAGAAAAGAATCCACAATCTGGCAACGACGTTTTTGGGAACATCAAATACGTGATGATCAAGACTATGAAATACATATGGATTATATCCATTACAACCCGGTGAAACACAATCTGACTGTACGCGTAACCGATTGGCCTTATTCGACTTTTCACCGCTATGTTCGAAAAGGTGTTTATTCGGGGAATTGGGGCGGTGCTAATATTATGGATGCTAAAGGGAATTATGGCGAATAAATTCTGGTGGATGATGCGCATCCGGTTTTTTTGGTGCGTAAAACGCACCCTACGATTAAAAACAACGATTGAGTATGGCTTATGTCAGACAATCAAGCAGAAAACAGCATATTGCGAAGCGTTTCCTGCTATGATTAAAAAATTAGATATTAAAACGCTGTTAAAAAAGATGGGCATCCTTCATTTCCTAGGTTATACTTTTTTGATGTTGGTTTCACTCGTTCCATGGCTCTGCCACGGAATGCCTCACAGGATGCGTTCCCAGGCAGAGCCTGGAAACAAGTTGAAATCTGTGGTAACGGGGTTTCCAGCCGCGGATCACTGAATCGCGGCAGGAAAGCCGCTCCCACTTGACAACCTATTGATTAAATTGATTAAAAAATGAAAATTTCTATACAATTGAATTACTCGTCAGATGAGGGCTTTGAGAAATGATTGATTATATTGCTTTAAAACATGTTGGACCGGCTTCATCAATGAATGTTAATTTTGCGCCAAAGTTAAATATCCTGACCGGTGATAATGGGCTCGGCAAAACATTTATTCTGGACATTGCCTGGTTTATACTGACCCGAACATGGCCGCAACTTCCCGCATTACCGCATCGAGGCAAGGATATTCAGCCTGAAATTGAATTTCGTAAGGTTTGGAAAGATGGTCTAACTAAGCCATTGAAAATAAGTTATCATTTTCGATCCCAAAAGTGGGGGTGGGAATCCTGGGACCTTTCCCATGATGGCCTTGCTCTTTATGTCCGGGCCGACGGTGGTGTATCAGTCTGGGATCAGACAAAGAATTATTCAGAGCGTTTTGACGCGGAGGGGGTTGATAAATATTTTCCAATCGAAGCAATTCACTTTTCCTCTAATGATATTTATAACGGCATCAGCAAAGCAGACAAAGTGCTTTGCAACGGTTTGATTCGCGATTGGGTAAATTGGCAATATCAAAAAAAGGATATATTCAAGATATTTACTAATGTACTGGAAATATTATCACCTGATTCAATCGAAGTAATCAAACCAGGCGAACCTATGCGCGTGTCGGTTGAGGATGCCCGCGACATACCTACGATCAATCTGCCTTACGGCACAGTTCCTGTCACCCATGCTTCTGCAGGAATGAAACGAGTTCTATCCATTGCATACTTGATGGTTTGGGCATGGAACGAGCATCGGGCCGCATCGACAATATTAAATCAAGAACCCACGAAACATTTTGTGATACTCTTCGATGAAGTAGAGGCCCACCTGCATCCTCAATGGCAACGCACATTCATGCCTGCCCTTTTTGAGGCAGTTAATATACTGGAAGCCGACCTTAAAGTTCAAGTGATTGCCAGCACCCATGCACCGCTTGTGCTGGCATCAGTTGAGACAATATTTTGTGAAGATAAGGATAAAATACTGAGTTTTGAACTGCAAAAAGATAATGTGGTAATAAATGAAATCCCATGGGCCAAGCAGGGAGATGTAGTAAATTGGCTTGTTTCTGAAGCTTTTGGCCTGCATCAGTCCTTTTAAACCCGATCTGTCCGATGGTTTTGAAAGACTGTGTGCATATTCTGTAATGTTTGAACCGGTTGGAACAATTGACCATTATATAAGCGTAAGCAGAAACAAGATGCTTGCTTACGAATGGAGTAATTATCGTTTTGCTTCAGCATGGCTCAATAGCAGTAAAAAAGCTGAGGATGATAAAATCCTTGATCCTTTTGAACCTAAATTGAGCGATTTTTTGCGAAGATATGTGCTGAGATCTTGATGCATAAGGGTTTGCGAAAACCGCAGGCATACCCGTGGATATGTCGAGGATTTTCGCGAATCCTTGATGCGCAAGAGATCAGTGCAGATCGAGCCAAAAATCGCTCAATTTAGGTTGAAGTGCAGGATGATTGGTTTGAAATCCTCCTTCCTTCTTTGCAATTGATAGTCACAAATCATGTTTCTGATGAATATCGTGAAAAAGCCGAGTATACAGTAAAACGTTTGCGCCTTAGAGATGATGAACGTATCATCCGGCAACGCCGTGAATGGTACCGCATGTACCGTGATGGTGAAGTGAATCTGGAAGGTCTGAAAAAGAAAGCGCCGCTTATTGCTCGTGCAATAGAAAAAACAAATGGAAACCAGAAACACTGGCAATGAATATATTCCAGCCAGCTATGGTACATTCCATACACCACCACCGGCATACGTAACATCGAATGTATGAATGATGAAATATCTTGTATAGGCAAAATTGAATGTTTTTTTGGCGCTTTAAACGCACCCCGCGATTTACAAACAATGATCGAGTACGGCTTATGTCGAACTATTGACTGGGAAATATTAAAGGTGGAAAAAAAACACGGTCGCGAGAAGAAATTAAAATAAAGGAGCCATTATAGCCTAATATTAATGGTTGGGCTGGATGAGGGATATCTGAGCCCGTGAACAGTTACTTTTGATTTAGTTTTTTCTTTTGATCTTCATACCAGCGAGCAAACAGCTTATCAAAATATTTTTCATCCTGTACCATTTCTCTGGTAACTTTATATGGCTCCCTGATGCCCATATAATTTAATGCTGATGCACCGAAGAATAATTTTTTAAGTGTTTCGGATATCTGCACGTTATTCTGATGTGCGGATTGTTCTATATAACTCTGAATATCTTCGTCCAAAATAAGTTCAACTCCGTATTCTTTTTTAAAATTCTCAACAAAATCCGCAAATGGAGACCTTTCCAGCATTTTTAACAGTTCATCTTTTGGTCTTTCACATAACTTCTTAGTAACCTCTAATTTTGAAAAATTTGTACCTGGAAGCTCGAATTGGAAATCCGTTAAGATGTTTTCCCATACACTCACCAGCGCGCGGGCGCCTGTCTTTTTATTTTCTGCCTTTTCCGCTATATATTCAACCGCACCAGGCGTAAATTCCAGATCAATATTGAACAACTTAAATTCCAGATCATATTGATTGAGAATTGAATCTTCGGTTTCCTGCATAATGCGAATTAAATCGTTTTTGGACAACAGATTGACAAAGGTTCTTATTGGAGATCTGCCGATCAATTCAGGTAAAAGCCCAAACTCAATAAAATCTTCTGCTTCCGCTTCTTTATAGTAGCTTTGCAATTTACCTTTATCTCTCTTTTTCTCGTCTTTAGCAAACCCCTTGATTTCAATACTTCCATTTTCATGCACTCTTCCCTTGTGCTGCAAACGCTTTTTTACAATAGATTCCAGATTATCTCCCAGTCGTTCAAAAGAGCCGCCCAATATAAACAGTATGTTTTCAGTGCTTATCATGCTCTCTTGTTTTGCAGCCTTTTTGCCTTTTTGCCTGGCTATTACTTCTTGAATTTGAGAAGCAGCAGAATATGGATTGTTTATTGATACTGATTTTCTTTCTATTAGTTTAAGTACCGACCTTTGAAATCCTTCCCTGGATATATCATGCCCAACTGATGCGCCATCTTTTGCTTTTTTGTCAATTTCATCAATACATATCAACCCACCGTAAGTAGTTATGAAAATAGCCTGTTCTTCTCGATTATATCCAGGTGCCAAATCAATCAACTCTCGTATCATATCATCGGCGGTTTTACCGACATAGCCGGCCTCTGTATAATCGGTAGCATCAATTATAAGTGTCGGAACCTGCAAAAGATCACCTAAAACCTCCACACTGTAAGTCTTTCCACTCCCTGAAGGTCCGGCTGTAATGGTATTTTTCTTTCGAAATCTTTTTACCGTCAAATCATCCGGATGCTCGCTAAGATGTTTTATCACGGCAAAATGATATGCAGCGGCAATTGCGAGTCTTTTTTTATACTCTTCCTGTCCAATGACATACTTGTCTAAATGGCTTTTAATTTCTTTAGGAGTATAAATTTTAGGCGCCAAAGACTCTGGAGTTTGTTTTCTTGCACCAAAGCGTTCTGCAAGAATTGCATTAAATGCCTCTTTAGCTCTGTCGTCAGCATCAAGATACGCTTTGGCTGCTTCTTCTTCAGAACAATCATAATCGCTCATTATTTGTGTTATGGCTTCTTTGGGGATTGCTATTTTCATACTAATTATTTATCATTATTTACATTAAGTTGCAAGATAATATGGTAACTTCTCAAATCGAAGATTTTTTAGCAGTTAGCTTTTACCTGCCCGCCATCGCACTCGCCGTAACCAGATATGCAAAATTTAGGCGCTTGTGCTCAGGCGAGGCGGGCGTGGCAATTAGCCTTTAGCACTATTCACCTTGCCTGTTATGGTCAGTTTAATCAGGAGTCGCCTTTTGTGATTATGGGTGATTGGCGATAGGGAGGAAAAAAATGAATTATAAAAAACAAAAACGATACTTTGAAAAGTCAGGGGTAGTTGATCCAGGCGCATCCTATTATGTTCCCTTAGAGAACGTTACCAATATGGACAATCAGGATATTAAAACTATGGTTGACCTGGGGAGGTACTTTTCCATATTTGCTCCGAGGCAAAGCGGCAAGACCACCTTTTTTGAGGGCTTTTGCCATGAACTGGAGAAAAAGACTACCTACATGGCTATCCTTCTTAGTTTCCAGGATTACAAAAATCTCAATTCACAAAGATTTTATCAATTGATTCAAAAAGATCTTTACAGACAACTGGTAAACAGGCTGGCCGATGTGGATTGCCCGAGGCTTGATGCGGTGAAAGCGTACCTGGATACGCATAATATTTCTGATCATACCTGCTTTCGTGAGTTATTTGAAGAACTAAATCGCATGATAAAATTGAAAAAAATCGTTATTTTCATAGACGAGTTCGATGGCATCCCAATAGACGAACTGGAGAATTTCCTGACCACCTTAAGAGAACTCTATCAAAGATACAAAAAGCGAACCGACAAAGCTCTTTACTCCGTGGGGCTGGTGGGTATACGCAACATCGCCAAGCTGATTGTAGGGGGTGTCTCCCCATTTAATATCGCTGATCAGGTGAAACTTCCGCCTTTTACTCTAAAAAATGTCCGTGACCTTTATGCCCAATATACAAAGGAAACCAATCAACCCTTTACTGAGGATGCAGTAAAAAAAGTATTTGATGAAACAGCCGGCCAGCCTTGGCTGGTGAACCGCATAGGTACCATTCTGACGATTAACATAAAGCCCGAAACCACAGCCCGCATTACTGAAGAAGATGTGGAAAAGGCGATTGACATTCTTCTGTACGAAGAAAACAGCCATTTTGATAACATCACAGAAAAGGCCAAGCAATACAAAGAAACCTTCATTGAGATTGTTTTTAACGGCGTTGAATACATCCCCGGCGATGAGGAGCAGTCCCTTCTTTTGACACATGGTTTGATCAAGGCGGAAGGGAAAAATATTAAGGTGAGCAACCCTATCTATAAAAAAAGGTTCACCAAGACTTTTTTTCGGGAATCCGGGGCAATTATAGATGTATCTGTTAAGGGCTACTTTAGACCTGACGGACTTCTGAACATGGAAGCCATCCTTTCTGATTTTGAGGAATACATCATGCAGATAGGCGTAAACGCTTTTTACAAGAGCCAGAAGCCATACGAGAAGACAGGACAGTTTTTGCTCAGTGCCTGGCTGTATCAGTTTGTAGAGGGAGGAAAAGGTGAACTTCGCCTTGAGACGCCGACGGGATTCGGGAGAATCGATATTCTTTTGATCTATCATGGCCATAAATACATTATCGAGACCAAGATAAATCGTTCAAGCCTTGATAAGACTGTTGAAAAGGCAATTGATCAACTGTGCGGGAAATATCTTTTGACCGAGCGTGCCAATGAGGGATATGTGGTGGTTCTTGATCTTAAGACGATGGTGGGTGAAGTAAGCACACCGCAAAAACGTCTGGTGGAAGGCAAAAAAATATTGAGCTTTAACATCGGGATAGGGAGGTAAAGAAGCTAAGAAGTTCTTCGAGGAAATCGGTCAGAGTTACGCCTTTTCTTCCTTTTTCGCTTCTTTTTCTAACTCGTCAGTTCTCATCTATTGCTTTCCAACAATTCAGTGAGGTCTTCCTGCAAGCACTCTATCCCTGTAATAGCCATTCCCCAATCACAGAAATCAGATTCGGCATCCAAAGAATAATCGAAAGGGGGTATTCACTTGACTCAAGTGACCACAAGATGTAGTATATGGGGCCATGGAGGATTACCCTCAGACGCTTACAGAATTCGAGGCGCGCTTTTCGACAGAGGATGCTTGCCGCCAATACATTTACCGCTTCGGTGGCCGGAGGGATTCGTCTGCCCTCGGTGCAATGGTCGCAGGGGCTGGCTGACCGAGAGAGACTTGGTAGTCTGCGTGGGCTGCGACTATCACGCTTCCGTTACAGCGGGGACAATTTTCGAGAACACTCACAAGTCGTTGATGCTGTGGTTCCGGGCCATCTGGTGGCTGACGTCTCTCAAGACGGGGGCCAGTGCTTTGGGGTTGCAGAGGATTTTTGGTCTGGGGAGCTACAAGACCGCGTGGACGTGGCTGCACAAGTTGCGCCGCGCTATGGTACGGCCCGGATCGATTATCTGGACGAGTGGAGGTTGACGAGACCTACTTAGGTGCTGTAGAAAAGGGCCTTCGCGGACGCGAAATGGAGAAGAAAGCTTTGATAGCCGTTGCGGCGCAAGAAGATGGGAGGCGTGTTGGCAGGATACGGATGCGTCGAATCCAAGATGCGTCTGCGAGCAGTCTGGTACCTTTCATAGAGGAGTCAATTGAGCCCGGCAGTGTAGTGCACACTGATGGCTGGGAAGGCTACGCGGGTCTGGAGAAGAAAGACTATCAGCACGAAGTTACCATCCTCGCGAGGCGGAAAGAGCCAGCGTCCGAACTCCTGCCTCGCGTCCATCATGTCGTGGGGCTGCTGAAAACGTGGTTGGCAGGCACGCTCCATGGTGCTGTAAGTCATGAGCATCTTGATTACTACCTCGACGAGTTCACTTTTCGGTTTAACCGACGGACCTCTCGATCTCGCGGAAAGCTGTTCTACCGGATGGTACAGCAGGCCGTGCAAGTAGACCCCGTTCCGTACCACGCGCTGGTCAAGCACGTTCAAGACCACAGAATTGCCGACCACAAGATGTAGTGGGTACTTGAGTCAAGTGAATACCCCCTTTTTAATTATTTATCATTATTATATTACCTAAGTTGAGCGATTTTTTGCGAAGATATGTGCTGAGATCTTGATGCATAAGGATTTGCAAAAACCGCAGGCATACCCGCGGATATGTTGAGGATTTTTGCGAAGCCTTTATGCGCAAGAGATCGGCGCAGATCGAGTAAAAAATCGCTCAATTTAGGTATTAAGTTGCAAGATAATTACAGGAAAGATCGGCAAAGGTCTTCTGGTGCTTCTGGGAAATGACGGGATAAATGAAGCTGAGTACCTTGCGGAAAAAATTATTACCTGAGCGCTCCTCATCTTTCATTATATCCGGGAATTGCCATCATGCTTTCAGTTTTGTCTTTTAATCTCTTGGGCGACGCCCTTCGAGACATCTGGAGTCGCCAATGCTGAACAAACAAAGCATTCGTGTCATTTTTTCAAACGAATTAGTGCCCTAACGAAAACTAGAAAATTTTTTCAAGTTCAAGGAAGACGCAAATTTTAACCGCAGGAATACATGGGGTATTTTGAGGATTAAAATTTGCGCCTGACGCAGAAATTGGGAAAATTGGCAGTTTTCGTTCAGGCACGAATTATGAGTTGATAGAACGTATTGTTGTAATTAGAGAATCATTGGTCACAAAAAACCTATTCGGATTTGGTGAGTATTGATGTGCTAACACGGCGGCAGAAGCCGCTATTTCCCCGAAAGAAGTTTGACTATAACGAGTTTTCATTATTCAGGAAATTGGAAGATTTCCTTAAAAGTGCCTAAAGTATATTAAAGTGCCTAAAATGCCTAAAGTTATGGTACGCCTTCGGCGTGCTAATTGATAACCCAAAACTACAGGATTTGCCGTTCCTTGCGCATTAATAGCTTAAGAAACTTATCTAAAATGGGCAGAATACCTTAACTTTAGGCACTTTAATATACTTTAGCTCACTTTAGGGCACTTAACTCGAATCAAGCCACGAAGGCTTTTGTCATCAAAAATCTATAATGAGCTGTTCTTGTGGCTTTTTTGTGAGAAAAATGGTGACTTGAAAACCTTCAGAAGAAGGAGACAGCCAGTGAAATTATTTTCAGTTAATCAATTATTTCGAAAAGCAATCCTGTCATGTTGTTTTATTACTATACTTCTAATCCTTGGAACTGATTTATCGTGCGCGCATGATGTTCAACCGGAATCAATGGGACATCATATATTTGTTCGTTTGAGTTCGGGGTTTGCAGCTATAGATTATACGCTGATTCAGACCGAGCTTGCAGATACGCATGAAATACTGACTATGAATGCAGATCGTGATTCCAGCATAACCGAGGCGGAAAAAGATAAATTTTTTCGCAAAAAGGCATCCGACCTGTTTAATCACCTCAATATTACCCTCAATAATAGCCCCCTTGATTTTGAACTGATGAGCATGTTTTGCAGTAATGCCCAGATAAGAACATTTTATTACAAGGCGGATATTCCAAATGGAATAAAAAGACCTTATGAGTTGATTGCCAGGAACGGATTTCCATGCAGCGAAGATGAGAACTTCCTTTATTACATACAGACCATGGATTCTGTTCGTGTTCTCAATATGGATCTGTCCGGCGCTGTATTGCCTGTCAAAGGAAGGGTGCTCCATGATCCTCCGATATTGAAAGTCAATTTCAATACCGGAATATACGATAAAGGAACCTGTTATAAGGAGACTGTCCTTGTTTGCAAGGCATTAGCAGGTGAAGAACAGAAAACATTTCCAGGACAGATGCCGTTTGAACCGGTTTCGGGCATTGAAAAGCTTAAAAAGATTATATTCAGCGAAAAGGTAGGCGGCCAGATTATCCTGATTGCAATTATCATGGCAATGATATACGGCGGCTTGCACGCATTGACACCGGGGCATGGCAAGACTCTTGTGGCCGCCTATCTGATAGGAACACAGGGGAGGATTGCGGATGCCGTTATATTAGGAATTGTCACGACCTTTACACATACCTTCTCTGTGATAATTTTGGGATTAATCACTCTCTTTGCAAGCAAATACATTCTTCCTCAACAATTGCTTCCGTTTTTACAGCTTTTTTCCGGGCTGCTTATTGTAGGAATAGGAACATGGCTGATGGTGAAAAGAATAAAATCCCCCACAGGTTTTGAAACTCATGGCGGCAAACATGCTCATACAGGACCGGATGGCAAGAAATACTATCACTCGCATGAACATGCCCGGCATGATACTGACAGGCATAAGCATCCTCATAACCATAACCATGATTTAAATCACCACGTTCATGAGCATTCTCATGATTCACATCACCACATCAGTGAGCAAACTTATTTCCATCACCATGATGACACACCTTCCCATCCTCATTCCCATGACCTTAACCATGCTCATACGTATCATAACGATGAAACAAGAGAATCGGGCGTTGAAACAGAGAGGAAAAAGACCAGTCTCGCGACCCTGATTTCCATTGGATTTTCAGGCGGGATGGTCCCATGTCCTGATGCCTTGATTCTGCTTTTGCTTGCGATTGCGATTAACAGGATAACCTTTGGTCTTCTTATCCTGGTCGCATTTAGTTTTGGCCTGGCATTTGTCCTGATAACAATCGGTATTTTCATAGTGACTGCGCAGCCGTTTCTGGAGCGTTTTTCCGGAAGCAATATTCTGCGTGTTCTTCCTGCTCTCAGTTGCACTATTATCATTGGGATAGGACTTTTTATGGTTATAAAGTCTCTTCTTGTAGTGATTTGAGTTGACTTTTAACCTCTTTTGTGCTTATTTATAAAAGATAATTATTACACATTCTTCCGTCTTTCGTTAATATTGTTTTTTTAAACCGGCAAATGAAGGATGTCTAAGTTGTTCTTGATTTATGTTGCTATGTCGCATTTAGCACAATATGTTGTGGTTAATAGTTAAACAATGCACAATCTCCGGTTGCGGTTGCGGTAATAGTTACTACTGAGGTCACGAAGGCCCCAATAATAGGAAAGAATTCCTAAAGGATCGACCGTTCCAGGAAAAAATACGACAAAGTAGAATCAACAAAAAATCTGAAATAAAATTAGAGCTGATTTATAGCTGCTATATAGTGTTCGAACGAAAAACAGAAAATTTTTTCAAGTTCAAGGAAGGCGAAAATTTTAACCGCAGTAATATAGTTTAGCTTATAGCTGATGGCTCTTAAGCTTATAAGATAAAAAGGCATAACAGTATATCAGCTTAACAGCTAACATAGCCTGACGCAGAAATTGGGAAAATTAGCAGTTTTTGTTCAGACACTATAGACTTTCAGATAAAACAAGGCCATGAAGGCCCTTAAAAGCAAAAAGCTTTTTAGGTGTCTTTGTGGCTTTTTTTTGTTCTTTTTTTAGCTAAATAGTGTCTGAACGGAAACCTCGATTTCTTGTAGGTTGGGTTGAGCCCCTCAATTTTGTTGGGTTTCGTGCCTCAACCCAACCTACAAAAAATCAATCACTTGGAAGAACTTAATTTATCAGGGCGAAACCCAACAAAATTAATTTAATAGCTTATGAAAATTACAAGTCGTTTGATTACACACTATCTTATCCTCTTTCTTATCATGCTTATCATTCCTGTTTTTTGCATAACGTTCCTGCCAGGACAGATATGGGCAAAGGAAGATATTGTCAGGCGGGATACTGACGAGGACGGCAAGATTGATCAGATTGCCTTTTTTGACAAGCGTAGCAAACTCATCAGGCTGGAGTCTGACAGCAATGCGGACGAAATCATGGATCGATTTCAGTACTATGAGGATGAACAGATCAAGCGGGTTGAAAGAGACACGAATTATGACCAAAAAATTGACATCTGGGACTATTTTGAGGCAGGAAAAAGGATTCGACATGAAAGGGCTTCAACAGATACCGGCCGTATCAACCAGATTGTTCAGTTTGATTCTGAGGAAAGGCCGTTGAAGATGCAAAAGGACACCTCAGCAGACGGTCAGTTTGACAGCATTTATTATTTTGAGCAGGGAAAGCTTTCCCGTTCCACCAGGGATACGGACGGCGACGGCAAGGTCAATGTCTGGCAGACATACCGGGATGATAAACCGCTTGAAAGGCGCACGGATCAAGATGGAGATGGTCAAATTGAAAGGATGACCTTTTTTGACACCCAGGGTCTTCCAAAAAAGAGTCTGCATGATCTTGACCGGGACGGCAGCATGGAAGTGGTCCGGACGTATCGCGAAGGTATATTGTGTGAACAGAAAAAAGATCTGGATCAGGATGGCAAATTTGAAATTGTAACACAATTCGAAAACGGCGAACCGGTTAAACAGCAAAAAGACGCCAATGCAGACGACCGGTTTGACATTATAACATGGTTTAAAAATGGAAAACCGCACTATCAGGAAAAGGACACAAACTTTGATGAGAAAGAAGATGTCTTTGTTTACTTTGATGCCAAAGGATTTGTTGAAAAAACTGAAGAAGACACAAAATACACCGGCCGGATCGACAGGATCAGAACATACTGCAACGGTGTGCCTGCAAAAGAAATCTATGATGCAGATGGGGACGGATTCAAAGAGACTATAACTTTTTTCAAACAGGGAAAGGTTTCCGTTCAAACTCAGGACTGCAACAAAGATGGAAAGGCCGATGTTACGATCTATTTCAATGACAGGGAAGAAAAGGAGAAAGTGGAAAGTGACACCAGTTTGAACGGAAAGCTCGACACCTGGGAATACTATCGAAACGGCAAGCTCTTTAGAATAGAAAAGGACGACGAAGGCGACGGAACAATCGGTTTAAAGATATTCTTTAAAAATGAAAAAAAACAGAAGCTCATCAGAGATAAAGACAATGACGGCCGATTTGAAATCACACAGTGGTTTGACAAATCCCCGTGGTCCATGGTCATGGAACTGGATGCGGATCTGGACGAAAAACCGGAGGGGCGCTACTGCTATAAAGAAGGTGTCTTAAGGCTCAAGGAGATTGATGAAGACGGTGATGGAAAGCCGGACCTGAAAGAGTACTACAACGCTCAAGGAAAACTTATTAGAAGCGAAGAGGACGAAGAAGGCGCCGGCAGTTTTACAATCACCTGGTTCTACAATGATGCCGAAGAGGCAATTCTTGCGGAAAAAGACAATAATCACGACAATTGTATAGACACCTGGTACCACTATGAAAAAGGAAATCTAATTAGAGTCGAAGAAGACACAAATGCTGATGGAAAACCGGATTTGTGGGAAGAGTACGATGAATCAGAGGCTCTGGTGAAGCGCGGTAAGGATCTGAATTTTGATGGAGAAGCGGATATTTGGGAAGTGGAAAGTGGGCAGGGGGAAAGCGAAAAAGTGGGAGAGTGGGAAAGTGAGCAGGTGAGAAAATAAAGAAGATGAGAAGGTAAAACAGGAGGTAATAACGTGTTTGATTTTTTTGCAAAGGGAGGCATCTTAGTATACCCCATTATCCTTTGCTCAGTGGTGGCCGTGGCTATTTTTGTGGAAAGGGTCATCTGTTTTGCACGGGTACGCATTCGCGGTTATGGGTTGGTAAAAGAGATAGCCCTGCATGTAAGAAACGGTAAATCTGCCAAAGCGCTTGAGCTGGCAAGAGGAAATGAATCGCCTATGGGCCGGGTGCTGGTTGAGGCCATTGAGGTTGCAGATCAAGATCACGAAACATTAGAAACAGTTATCATAAATTCAACAGGAAGAGAAGTCAGGGAACTTTCCCGATATCTCCAGGCGCTCGCTACTATCGCGAATATTGCACCGTTGTTAGGTCTGCTCGGAACGGTTGTCGGCATGATTAAGGCATTCATGGTGATTCAGCAAATGGGCGGCAAGGTAAATGCCGCTGTTCTCGCCGGAGGCATCTGGGAGGCCATGATGACAACAGCCCTGGGCCTGTCAGTGGCGCTTCCTGCAATGGTAGCTCACAGCTATCTGGTTTCTCGTGTGGACGAGTATGATGCCCAACTCCAGGACGGGACCGTCGCTTTTATCAAGGCCGTGGGAAAAAGGAAAGGGCATGAAATTTAAGGCTACCGACTAGCACTAAGGCTGGACATTTTACTCTGGATATTGCGCAGGTGGGAAAGTGGGAAAGTGAGAAAGTGAGAAAGTGAGAAAGTGAGAAGGTGAGAAGGTGAGAAGGTGAGAAGGTGAGAAGGTGAGAAGGTATGCAAAACCACACATCTTTTCGTTTTCACGTTCCATCGTCATGTAGTCGGCTTGATTAGAAAGTATAAATCGTAAAATAAAGGAAGCCAACCGTCAACTGTAAACCGTTAACCGTAAACTGTTACTAAGCAAGGAATGTTATCATGCTGGTTCACCGCAAAAAAAAGTCGAGCTACCAAGTGCAGATGCCTTTGACATCGCTGATTGATATCGTGTTTCTTCTTTTAATTTATTTTCTCCTTACAACCAATTTTATGGTTGATGAAGGGATCAAGATCAAACTTCCCCAGGCTAAGGCAGCAGCTCCTCAAACTGAGGAAGTAATTACCGTTTTTGTGGATCAGCAAGGAAGAACATTTCTCGGAACAGAGGAGGTTTCTCTTGCCGAACTTTTTAACGGGATTAAAAAAATGATCGGGCAAAAGCAGAACAAGCTTGTCGTTATCAGAGCAGACCGGGCAGTAATCCTGAACAAAGCCGTGAAGGTTATGGACGTGGCCAAGGCAGCGGGAGCAGCGAGGCTTTGTCTGGCGACGGACAAGGAGTTTTAATATCCGTGAACTCTATGAAATCCGTGTTTAAAACAAAACCCAACCGGCTCTTGCGCGGTCTGGTAGGAGTTTCTTTTGCCATCCATCTCCTTATACTCATGCATGTATCCGGTATCTACAAGTCAAATGCATTGAGCTATATTGAGCTGACCATGCAGAGCATATCCAAACCGTCAGCAAGATCTATTCCCAGACCTCGTCACAGGCCAAAGGAGATAAAGCCGGAAGACGTAAAAAGATTCAAGATAACTAAGCGCCGCTCTCCTCCTCTCAGACCGATAAAAGTAGAACCCGTTGAAAAAGACCTGCCGGATAGTCTTGTAGAAGGAATAGGTATGCCGGATATTCCGGACACCCCAGGCCTTAATGTCGCTAACTGGAACCCAGGAGAATTAACAGATTCCGGCGATTTCGAGGCTACCTATCTTGAGATGGTGAGACTCAAAATAGAAAGACATAAGAAATATCCTGAAACTGCCAGGGCCAGACAGATAGAGGGATTTGTAACCGTACGGTTTGTGATTACTCCCCAGGGAGATGTCTTACATATTGAGATTATAAAGAGTTCCAGACAAAAGTCTCTGGACAAAGCAGCACTCAAGGCAATTCATGCCGCGGCCCCGTTTCCAAGACCGCCCCGGCATCTTTTCAAAGGTGAGATTCCATTGGAGCTTACGATTGCTTTTGAGCTGATGTGATAGCGGAAGGAAGGTAAATCTATAAATAACGCAAAGAAGGATTTGGATAATGAAGGCTTCTCTTGGTTTAGTTCTTGCCGGCGTTGTGCTGACTATTGTTGTAATGACAAGTGTTTATGCTGATCAGAGTGCAGAAAAAGCGGCACAAAAGGCTGCTGAATCCTGGTTGTCCCTTATTGACTCAGGCGAGTATTCAGAAAGCTGGAATGAGGCAGCGCAGATTTTCAAGCAAAAAGTATCATTGCAACAATGGAAGAGCGCTTTGGAGTCTGTCCGAATTCCACTCGGCAAGCTCAAATCGAGAAGACTCAAGACGGCTACATACACCGAGACATTGCCAGGAGCGCCGGATGGAAAGTATGTGGTAATCCAATATGAAACCACATTTGATAATAAGAAATCAGCCATAGAGACCGTTACCCCGATGATGGAGAAAGATGGTCAGTGGAGAGTTTCGGGGTATTTTATCAAGTAAAGTGACGATTTAAAAAATTTATCGTGGAGCTATTGAGTTGTTAATCTCTTTATCTGAATAGCGTTATCAACGCGAAAATTACAAGAAAGGAAGTCGGAATACATAAGAAAACCAAGATGTAAGGGAAGGCAGCGGAACCGGCTAGGGTTTGCGAGCTGCCTTCCCCATGAAGCCCCCTCGGGGTGAGGGACGCCTCTATTTTTTTGTATCATCGAAGCATTCCTTCGTCAAACAAATTTAGAGTAACCATCCTCCGAGGGCCATCTTCAACATCCCAAACCCTGACTCAGCTTTGTTTTGTTTCACAAGTTGTCAAAATAGAAATTTTTACGCCAGGCTATTCAGAACTGTTCTTTGTGCCCCGTTTCTTAAACTTAAACGGGCAGTCTAACTTACTAATCATAAGGAGCCTTGTACATTGCTTCGCAAATTAACCAAAGGAATAAACTTGTAGTTTATTGGGAGGAAAAAATGAAGATTTTTGGAAAAATGTTGGGAGTATTAGGTTTGGGTTTGGCTTTGATGATGGGTGTATTCTCTATGCCTGCCGGTGCTCATTTTATATGGATCAACGCCGGTGATTTTACACCACCAATAAAGACGCCTGTGAGGTTTACCATCGGATGGGGGCATAACTTTGCCAGTCCTGTAGGCAATGTCATGTATAAACAGAAAGGTCTTGAGAAGATATATATGCTCGACCCGGATGCTAATGAACTGAAGATAAAGCCCATCAACGAGATTGAGTTCAGCGTGGAAAAACCATTGAAAAAGAATGGCGCCTATCTGGCCGTAGTTATGAGAAAGGAAAGTTTTTATACCAAGACTGCCAATGGGCACAACCTCCAATCCAAAAAAGGTTTGAAGGATGTTATTCAATGCAGTTACTGCGGGATGTATGCAAAGGCGGTGGTTGATGTAGAGAAAGGCGGGGGAAAGAACCTCACCAAACCGGTCGGCCATACTCTTGAAATAGTTCCCCTGGAAGATCCCGCTGATTTGCGGGAAGGAGACTATATGCCTGTAAAGGTTCTGTATAACAACGAACCTCTTAAGACAGAACTCTATGCCACGTACGTCGGATTTTCCACAGAAAACGCATGGGCTTATACCACAAAAACGAATAAACAGGGCATGGGCAGAATAAAGATGCTCAAATCAGGTATCTGGCTGATCAAGGCTGGTCATACGGTGCCGTATCCTGATCCTGAGGAATGCGATCAGTATTCGTATTCTGCCACTTTGACCTTTGAGGTAAAGTAATATTCCCTTTACTACAACCCTCTTCCCCATGTTCCGGGGAAGAGGGAGATGCGGGGAAACTTAATTAAACCAGGAAAGGAACAGTGATAACAATGATAAAGCAAACAACAAGCGCTAAATATCAACAATCATCAATAATTGCCGGCATTTTTGACTATATGGGAAAAAGGATTTCAACAATTGTTGCAGTTATAGTCGTAGTTCTGGCTGCATCAATTGCGTTTGCAGGGGATAATGAAGCCGAAAACAAAGGGACAACGCGTCTCAAAGATATCGTGGTAACCGGCACAAGAACTCCTCATGCCTTAAAAGATGTTCCAGTGGAAACTGTGCTGATTAACAGGGAGGATATTGAGAAGACAAATGCGCAAAACGCCATGGATATTTTGAAAAACATTCCTGGGATTGATACGTCTGCGCATGATGACGTTTTCGGAACATACACATGGAACGCCAAACTGCGAGGGTTAAGCTTTAATGATGGTTATGGGCTGATCCTCATTGACGGGCAAAGAGCCATGGGATGCGGTCAAAGCGGCGGCATGGGAGAATATGGTTCCGGACTCAACCAGATTCCTGTGGATATGATCGAAAGAATTGAAGTGGTCAAAGGCCCCAGTTCGGCATTATACGGAAGTGATGCCATGGCTGGCGTTATCAATATCATCACCAAAAAAACACCGAAAAAGGCAATAGGAAGCGCGGGTGTGTCGTATGGCTGGTACAAAGTCAAAGAAAAGGGGGAAACAAAACCCTCTGATGATGGTCATAGCCGTAATATCTCTAAAACTTATGTTTCTTATGGCGACAAGATCTCTGACAGTTTTGGCTATTTGCTGCATTACAACTATGATAGCGCGGAAGATATAGAAAAAGAACCGGTCAAAGCTGATCGCCACTCTTTTATGGGTAAATTGGATGGAGAGCTTAGCGAGAGCATTGATCTTTACCTGAAATGCGAACTGAGTGACTATGAAAAGATGGATAATCGACAGGAGGACAGTTATCGCATTTCAGCCGGAATTGATTTTCGTCCAACGGACGACCATTTCTTTTCTTTCAAGGGATATACATACTCTTGGGATTTCAACCACGGCTATATTGATAAAACGTATGGCCATAAATATGGTGATGTGGGTTATGATCAGGTTGAAATTCAGTACACTCGGTATTTTGGCGACTGGAATGCTCTTACCCTGGGTGGAGAAGTTCAAGAACAGGGTATTGATTACGTTATAGAAAACGCGGATGGTAGTATGGTTAATGTTAAAGAAGATGTGGATACCTCCAGTTTGTATGTTCAGGATGAGATTACTTTGTTTGAGGATTTTACCCTGGTCGCGGGTCTCCGTTATGATGACCATTCAACGTTCGGGAGTGAGGTAAATCCCAAATTAAGCCTCATGTACAAGCTTTTCGAAGATACAACTTTTCGGGCTTCAGCAGGCAAGGCATTCAAATCACCCACCCTTCGTCAGCTCTATTACGATACTCCATACCGGCATGGCGGTTATTACTGCAAGTCAAATCCGGATCTAAAACCGGAAAAGGCTATCGGTTATTCCGCAAGCATAGAACAATGGCTGTTTGACCAGAGCATTATGATCAACCTGGGGTATTTCCGTAATGATGTTGACGATATGGTAATTCGTGAAGATACAGGCACCACGCATAACGGCCTACCGCTGAAAGAATACAAAAACGTTGAAGAAGCCTGGACACAGGGAGTTGAATTCATGTGCAGGACATATTTTGATGAAGATTTTTCAGTTTCCTTGTCTTACACTTATACTGATTCGGAGAACAAGGAAACCGGAAAAGAACTGACCTACACTCCCAAACACGTTCTCAGCATTTTGCCTGCATACGAACTGGAAAAATACGGTTTGGGTACAAGTGCAACTATTTCGTACATTGGAAAGCAATACAAAAACTCGGATAACACCGACGAGATTGATGCGCATACGCTAGTAGATGCAAAAATCTACAAAAACCTTTCCGACAAGGCCAAGCTGTCCTTTGAGGCAGACAACATCTTTGACTCAGACAAAGGAGATGAAGGTAATTTTCGTACAGGAAGAACTTTTACTGTTAAGTTGGATGTTACCTTTTGAGAAACCCATCTTGGGATATACTTTGAACGAAAATAATCAAAAAGGAGGTGAAAGGTATTAACAAGAAAGAGTTCACAAACAAAAAATCGTAGAAAATAAGGAGGGAATCAATGAAGATGACAAAGATTTTTTTTGTTACGTTGATCAGCTTCGTCTTTATCTTCTGCATCTGTGCTGTGGAGTATTGTCCGGCACATGAAGATGAAGGGAAAGAGGGAGGAGAGCAGGTCTATAGACTTGACAAAGTAATTGTCAGAGATCAT
>Ga0255432_1051_pt1 | contig 22390 bp, 18 predicted proteins | sample ANMaggSeSYBR02I6_FD_182656 | JGI IMG/M metagenome (GOLD analysis project Ga0255432, IMG submission 182656) | Sediment cell enrichment communities from methane seep in Santa Monica Basin, California, United Staets - ANME aggregate JGI... | ecosystem: Environmental > Aquatic > Marine > Cold seeps >...
CGGTCAGGGTGCAACGCTATGGACGTTCCGAACGATAGGAAGGTTCTCACTCTTATCCTATGCCAAACAAAGGACGGACGGGGCCCTGGTACGACTGATTACCCCTATGTCAAAATCCGAGGAATTTGGCCAAGCCGATGCAAGGCTGCAGGCGTTTGTCCGACTCATTGTTCCGGTCTTGGCGGAATATATATACCGGGGGATAATATTTAGGAATGCTGGAATGCAGGGATTTAGGAATTGGATGAATGGATGGACAAAATGTTTAAATAATCCGGAGGAACAGCCATGGTTAAAGTAGCAGTTGTTGGATCAGGCTATTGGGGTAAAAATCTAGTTCGCAATTTTCACACCTTGGGTGCCCTCGGCGCGATTTGTGACAAGGATCCACGAGTGCTTGCCAAGTTTAAGGACATGTACAAAGGTATTTCCGTTTGCCGAGATTTTGATAACCTGCTGGATAGTTCTGTCCCTAAGGTTGAAGCGATGGTCATCGCTACCCCTGCAGAACACCATTATATTTTGGCGAAAAAAGGCCTTCTTGCAGGAAAGCACGTCTTTGTGGAGAAACCGCTTTCTTTGACCGAAGAGGAAGGGCAGGATCTGGTCGAACTGGCAGAACAAAATCAAGTGATCCTGATGGTGGGCCATATCCTTCAATATCACTCCGCAGTCATCAAGCTCAAAGAACTTGTTGTCTCCGGAGAACTGGGGAAAATCCAATATCTCTATTCCAACCGTCTTAACATCGGCAAGATCAGGGCAGAGGAAAACATTCTCTGGAGCTTTGCGCCTCATGACATCTCGGTGATCCTCATGCTGCTGGGAGAGATGCCTGAAACCGTCTATGCCACAGGGGGCAGTTACTTACAGCAGCAGATTCCGGATACCACCCTAACCACGCTGGATTTTCCTGGCGGAGTCAAGGCCCACGTCTTTGTCTCCTGGCTTCATCCCTTCAAGGAACAGAAACTCGTAGTGGTTGGTGACAAAAAGATGGCGGTTTTTGATGATGTAAGCAGAGAAAAACTCTTCCTTTACCCTCATAAGATCGAATGGATAAATAGAATCCCTAAAGCCTGCAAGGCAGAAACCGAGATAGTACCCGTTCAGATGGAAGAACCTTTAAGGGCCGAATGCAAACACTTCCTTGAATGTATTGAGAATAACCACCTACCCAAAACCGATGGCCATGAGGGTCTAAGAGTTCTCCAGGTCCTCCAGGCCTCCCAGGAATCCCTAAACCAAAATGGTGCAACCATTGGGTTAGGTCAAAGCTCAAAGCTGAAAGCTGAAAGGAAACCGCGAAAACCCTTGAGCCTTGAGCCTTCAGCCTTGAGCTATTTTGTCCACGAATCCTCATATATTGATGATAACGTCGAGGTTGGTGACGGTACAAGAATTTGGCATTTTTCCCATATTCTGACCGGATCTCGGATAGGGCAAAACTGCACTATTGGCCAAAACGTGGTTATCGGTCCGGATGCTGCCGTTGGCAACGGTTGCAAAATCCAAAACAATATTTCTGTTTACAAAGGCGTGATACTGGAAGATGAGGTCTTTTGCGGCCCATCCGTAGTCTTCACCAATGTCTACAATCCTCGATCCAATATCCGGCGGATGGACGAACTACGTTCCACCCTCGTAAAAAAAGGCGCTACCCTGGGAGCTAATTGTACCATTGTCTGCGGTCGTACAATCGGTAGCTATGCTTTCATAGGTGCTGGGGCGGTGGTGACCAATGACGTACCAGATTATGCCTTAATGATAGGGAGTCCGGCCAGGGTAGTAGGCTATATGTGTGAATGCGGAATCAAACTTAACTTTAATGACAATAGGGCTCAATGCAAGACATGCGAAAAAAGCTATAAAAAGGAGGGCAATATAGTCTTTCCCGCGAATTAACCGGCTAATTTGATCTACTAACCTAACCAATGTAAGTTGCTCGACCAACCCAATAAACCCAATGAACTCAACACCAGTGAAACTAATTAGCATTGTCGGGGCTCGCCCACAGTTCATCAAGGCTGCGCCGGTAAGTCGGGCCATTGACCAGCACAATCTCGATAATCACGGCCTTCAGATTACTGAAATCCTTGTGCATACCGGCCAACATTATGATTATAAGATGAGCCAGGTCTTTTTCGACCAACTGGAGATCCTTCCACCCCGCTATAATCTGGGTGTTGGATCTGGAAATCATGGCCAAATGACGGGTGCCATGCTGGCTAAGATCGAAACCGTATTGCTGAAGGAACGACCCGATTGGGTGCTGGTTCACGGAGATACGAACTCAACCGTTGCAGGAGCCATGGCGGCAGTCAAACTCCATATCCCTGTTGCGCATGTGGAGGCCGGCCTGAGAAGCTTTAATCGACGTATGCCCGAGGAAATCAACAGAGTGCTAACTGACCATATTTCCAGCATCCTCTTTTGTCCTACTGACACCGCAGTGAAGAACCTTATAAAAGAAGGTTTCACCAATATCGTAAATGATGGAAAATTCTTCAACCGAGATTTGTTTGAAAATAGACCTTCAGCTTTCAGCTTTCAGCTTTCACCCTTGGTTGTCAACGTGGGTGACGTAATGTACGATGCTTTTCTGGCAAATAAGAACCTGGCACACCAGAAATCCGGTATTCTTTCAGATCTGGAGTTAAAACCCAAGAGCTATTGTTTAGCCACGGTTCACAGGCAAGAAAATACGGAAGATCCACGGAGGCTATTAAATATATTCACTGCCTTTGAAGAACTCTCAAGCGCCGATTGTCCATTCATAATACTACTTCATCCAAGGACAAGAAAGGCTCTTCAACGACACAAAGGCAAAGTTCCGCTCAGCCCTCATGTTCGACTACTTTCACCGGCAAGTTATTTGGATATGATCGCTTTGGAAGTTCACGCAAGAGTTATTCTGACTGATTCCGGTGGTGTACAAAAAGAGGGATACTTTGCCAGGGTGCCATGCGTCACGTTAAGAGATGAGACAGAATGGATAGAGACGATAGAGGCTGGGTGGAATCATTTAGGCGGAGCTGACTGCCGGCAAATTGCGGATGCTTTCGAAAAAGCAATAAATTCCTTTCCCTTAGAGCAACCCGGGCTTTATGGAGATGGTAATGCCAGTCACCTTCTTTTGCGTAACTTGATTTCCTGTCACCGCAAAGGAAGACCTAAAGTGATAAAACCTGTCTGCTCGCGCCCTGTCTGAGGTGGCAGGCTGTGAGGAAGATAAATTTTCAAAGGAAATAACTGGAACAGGAATCAAGGGCGTAACTGGGAAATAGAATGCTTTGCGGTAAATTAATAGGGGGATTAGTATGAAAAGAGTTTTAATTACAGGTGTTGCCGGAATGATTGGCTCACATCTTCTTGACTATCTAATTGAGAAAGAATATGAAATTATAGGGATTGATAATTTTTCCTTTGGCAAAATAGAAAATATCCGGTCCAACCTTGGAAAAAATAATTTCAAGTTTTACAGAGTCGATATTCAGGACTATGAGACATTAAAAATTCTCTCCAAAGACGTAGATGTAATTGTCCATCTGGCTGCTGTTAAGAAAATTAGTGAATCAGACTCCAGTATGGCTACCTTGAAAGTGAATGTAAATGGAACCGAAAATATCTTTGAGGCAGCTCGTATGTGGGGATGCAAGGTAATTTTTGCCTCGACTTCGGACGTTTATGGCATGTCTCCGGATATCCCCTTTCGTGAAGATGGAGATTTGTTATTGGGGCCAAGTATGATAAAGCGTTGGAGCTATGCCGTTTCCAAGTTGTACTGCGAGCAGATGGCTTTTGCCTATTATAAAGATTGTTCTGTGCCGGTTGTGATATTAAGATATTTCGGGGGATTTAGTCCGCGTTCAAGCTTTTCTTGGTCAGGAGGTCACATACCGATTTTTGTTGATGCAATACTAAATGATAAGGAAGTCATTATACATGGTGATGGAAAGCAAACACGCTCCATGGCTTATGTGGATGACCTGATAGAAGGAACTTTTTTAGCTATTGAAAATGAAAAAGCTGTTGGCGACGTGTTTAATTTAGGCAATGATGAGGAAATGAGTATTATAGACACAGCTCTTTTAATACATAAAATTGCTTCTACAGGGAAAGAATTAAAATTAAAATATATCAAAATGGAAGATATTTTTGGTAAATACAAGGATATTTTAAGACGGAGACCTGATTTGACAAAAGCGCAAAATCATCTGGGATACGAAACAAAAACATCAATGGAAGATGCGATAAGAAAGATTGTAGAATGTCGAAGAAAAGAGATTGAAAACAGCGGATGAAAGATGAAAGTCAAATTGCAAAATAACAAAAAATCAATTGGTATCGTGGGCGGCGGGCTTCTTGGAATGATCCTATCTGTTTTTTTATCCGAAAAAGGTTTTCGTGTCTCACTAATAGAAAAAGCTTCAAAGCTTGGAGGCCTTCTATCTCCATGGGAAATCGGTGATTACACGTGGGATCAATTTTACCATGTCATTCTGCTATCAGACAGGCATCTCATTGAATTGCTTGACAGGTTAGGATTTGCGGGTCAAATCAACTGGGGCTACACCAAGACTGGTTTTTTTACAGATGAGCATCTCTATTCAATGTCAAATGTTATGGAATTTATTGCTTTTTCTCCCTTGAATTTTGTGGACAAACTTCGGTTGGGATTTACCATTTTTTATGCGTCAAAGATAAAGTCTTTTGAACGACTCGAAAAAATTTCGTGCATAGACTGGTTAAAAAAGCTTTCCGGAAAGCGAACGTTTGAAAAGATATGGTTGCCCTTGCTTAAAAGCAAATTAGGTGAGCATTATAGATTGACGAGCGCATCCTTTATTTGGGCAACCATCGCGCGAATGTATGCGGCTCGAAGATCAGGGATCAAGCAGGAGATGTTTGGTTACGTGAATGGTGGATATGCAACTATCCTTGATCGTTTTCAAAAGCATTTGAATAACGTGGGCGTCGAAACCCATCTCGAGTCAACCGTGACTAAAATCTCACAAAATGACAACCATGTTGCGGTAGAAACAGCCGAGGGCATATCTTTGAAATTTGATGATGTAATTTTGACAGTCCCATGTCCAAAAATTGCGGAATTTTGCCCTCAACTGTCATCATCAGAAAAAGAACGTTTTCGAAAAGTACTTTACCAGGGACTCATTTGCGCATCACTCATTCTGAAAAGACCTTTGGATGAGTACTACTACACGAACATTACTGATGAAAGGATTCCATTCACCGGCGTTATTGAAATGACGGCGCTGGTCAACAGAGACTATTTCGGTGGTAATTCACTCGTGTACCTGCCCCGCTATGTGACGGAGGACGATCCCTTTTGGCAGAAAAGTAATGGGGAAATCCGAGATGAATTCCTAAAGGCTTTAGAATTCATGTATCCGACTTCGCATAAAGAAGATCTCTTGTTATTTAAGATGTCGAAAGCCAGAAAGATCATGCCAGTAATAACCTTAAATTACTCAAGGAACTTATTGCCATCAACCAGTACATCTCTAAGACATGTCTTTGTAGTTAATTCCGCACAAATTGTAGATGGAACCTGGAACGTTAACGAGGTTATTCGCTTGGCGAAAAGGAAAACAGGTGAAATTGTTGAACTACTTTCCAATAAAACCAATGAGCAAACCCCTCGCTAGCATATCTTTAGATTTAGATAATCTTTGGTCGTACATGAAAACCCATGGGGATTCCGGATGGGAAACCTTTCCGTCTTATCTGGATATATTTGTTCCCGTGATCCTGGATATACTGGATGATTTAGAACTGAAAATCACCTTTTTCATTGTAGGCCAGGATGCGGCATTGGATAAGAATCGTGATATGTTGGCAGCATTAACAGAGAGGAAACATGAAGTCGGCAACCATTCATTTCATCACGAACCATGGCTTCACCTGTATCCAAAGGATCAGTTAAGGGGGGAGATTTTGGATGCCGAGGAACACATTCATCGGGTCACCGGGCAAAAGCCCATCGGTTTCCGGGGGCCAGGTTTTGTTTGGAGTACGAATCTTCTCGAAGTTCTTGCTGAAAACGGATATCTTTATGATGCATCTATCTTGCCAACATATCTTGCACCACTGGCCAGAGCGTATTATTTTTGGACATCAAATTTAACAAAGGAAGAAAAGAAGCAGCGTAAAAAGATATTCGGCAGCTTAAAGGACGCGATAAAGCCTGTAAAACCTTATCTTTGGTATCTCAATTCCAAGAAAACTTTGCTTGAAATGCCGGTAACCACAATGCCGATTATAAAGGTACCATTTCACCTGAGCTATTTACTTTACTTAAGTCGCTTCTCACAACATCTCATGTTTTTATACCTTGAGACAGCTTTAATATTATGTCGGATGACCCAGACAGAACCGAGTTTTCTTTTACATCCTCTTGATTTAATAAGTGGTGATCAGATTCCGGAATTGGCTTTTTTCCCGGGAATGGACTTAAGCAGCAGCCGAAAAATCGAACTATTTAAAAAAGTTTTGACAGCTCTTTCAAAACATTTTACGCTTGTCAACATGAGCTTTCATGCCGAATCTATTCTGCAGCGGAATAATATAAGTCTAGAATATCTATAGGTTGAAAAACGGGAAAATATTTGTTGAGGGGGTACATCATGAAAAATATAAAAGCAGTGCCTATCAAAACAGAAAGCATAGGAAATTTCGAACAACACAGAAAATCGCTCGTTTCGGTTGTCGTTTCCGCCTATAATGAAGCACTAATCTTAACGAAAAATCTGAGCATACTTTGTGAATATATGACATCTCTCGAGGATGAATACCGCTGGGAGATGATAATCGTCAACGACGGGAGTGCTGACAAGACTGGTGAACTGGCCGAGGCTTTCGCCATGACCAGGGATAATGTGCATGTCTTGCACCACATGTATAATTTTCGACTGGGCCAGGCCCTCCGATTTGCCTTTAACAATTGTCAGGGCGATTATGTGGTGGTCATGGATCTGGACCTCAGCTACTCACCCGACCACATCGAAAAACTGTTGGCCAAGATCAAAGAAACCAGGGCTAAGATTGTTATTGCTTCTCCCTATATGAAAGGAGGTAAGGTCTCAAACGTTCCCTGGTTGAGGCGTACTCTGAGCATATGGGCCAATCGATTTCTGTCCTTCAATGCTAAGAGCAATCTATCTACGTTGACCGGCATGGTTCGAGCATATGACGGAAAGTTTTTGAGCACACTCAACCTGAAGTCTATGGATATGGAGATTAATGCGGAAATTATTTACAAAGCCGAAGTGCTGCGTGCTCGAATCGTGGAAATTCCCGGCCACCTGGATTGGGGTTTTCAGAAAACCGACGGCATAAAGAGAAGATCAAGCATGAGAATCTTTAAGAGTATCACGTCTTACCTTTTTTTCGGGTTTATTTTTAGGCCATTTATATTTTTCATGTTTCCAGGTTTAGTACTAATGCTGTTCTCAATCTATACCCTCATGCATGTAGCCGGGTATATCGTTGTCCATTTCCAGAGCCTACCTGCTTCATTTGGTTCAGTGGACTATCGCTTCGGCGCAGCCGTGGCTGCTGCTTTTAATATGTCTCCGCATGCCTTTATCGTCGGCGGCATTTCCCTGATGGTGGCCATTCAGTTAATTAGTCTGGGTATTCTGTCTTTGCAAAGTAAACGCTATTTTGAAGAGCTCTTTCACATGGGCACAACGATTTACAAAAATAATAGAGAAGATCATAGAAAACAGTGATTGGTATTTGTCTGAATTAGTTAGCTGATTACAAGGATCAATGTAAATATTCGGTTAACCCCTTATGCTTTAATTTCAATAAGTTATGTGGTACTTTTTGACACTGAATATATGGGCTATATCTCACAACAAATAATACATATTTTAAAATAACAACAATTTCAATAGGTTAAAAAATGTACCTTTGGGAACATGTAAATATAGTCACGCAATAATGTTCGATATACCCATAATTATCCCTTGTAAGTTATTGAAATAACAACGAAAGGGGTTGGCCGAATATTTACGGATCAATTTTATGTTGAAATATTATTGAATTGCATTATTGTCGTGTCACGCGTGAAATATCGTACCAGGCACTCGTCATTCCCTCGAAGGCTGGAATCCAGTATTTCTGGCTACTTCGGTGCTTCTGGATTCCCGCTTCAGCGGGAATGACGGCCATATTTGCGACACAGAGTTGAGGATATAAAGATGAGAGTGTTTGGAAAAAGCCGATTCAATGGAAAACAGATATTAATTGTGCTTTCTTTTTTATTAACAACTATGTCTTTTTCTGTGCCTGTCATCCAAGCTGAAGAAAAACAGGCAAAGTCACCAGACGTCCTTCTTATCTATTCAAGTGGCACGCCATTAGATTATTATTCCAATGGTCCTCTGTTCGAGAAGATCAGGCAGAGAAGTCATGGAGAAGTTGATGTTGTAACTACTGCGACCCCTTTTAAAGAAAATTGCAAAACTATTGCCAGGGAGCTCGCCTCTGTGTTACGCAATAAGAGACTTGTGGTCCGAGTCGCTAAAGCAGCAGACATTAATCATCGCAACGAAATACTTCATGCTCGTCTTGTTATAATTGGTACTCCTTCACGTTTTGGGAATGTCAGTTGGGAATTAAAAAAACTTTTTGACGAACAGTTTAGCCAAATTGGCGCTTTAGAGAAGAGAGGTTTTGCCAAGCGGAGAATAGCGGCTTTCGCAATGGCAGAGATCTTGCCAAGCGCTAATGCTGCTCTGAAAGCAATCAAATCAGCAGTAACGGATTGTCAGGGTCGATTTGGCCCGACTATGACTTTTCTGATAAAGCACTCAAAGAAAGAAGTGAGACAACGTATCAATCAATTCGCCAATGAGTTGGAACCTTTGGTTAAGCATAATTAAATCTCCAGGCAGTTGAAACAAATCAAGGGAATATGAGGTGACAGACTGGTGATGCCAATGACTTAGATCTAAGTTGAGCGATTTTTTGCGAAGATATGTGCTGAGATCTTGATGCATAAGGATTTGCAAAAACCGCAGGCATACCCGCGGATATGTTGAGGATTTTTGCGAAGCCTTTATGCGCAAGAGATCGGCGCAGATCGAGTAAAAAATCGCTCAATTTAGGTTAGAGTAAGATAATATTTTGAAATTCTAATTCCCTTGAAATTGCTCTATTATTGATAAACTCTGTAGATACAGAGTGCAAGAGCTTTTAGATCGGTTGAAAATGAAAACTGAAGAAACTATACAAGGACAAGATTATATAAATATTACTTATGAGCAGTTCAATCAGACAAAGTTATTAACCTTTTTCAGGAAGCTTTGCATGAGCTTTGCTTTGCCCTTTCTCTATCCACTTATATTGCTTTCAAAGTCATCAGATTATATCTTTCTCACAGTCTCTGAATTACTTAGCCTTATTCCTTTCCTGTTTGGCATGATCATTAGAGAAGTGTTTTATAAAAAAACACTAAAATCATGTGGCGATAATGTTGTGCTTGAATTTGGTGTCGTTTTCTATTATAAAAACATCTCAGTCGGTGACAATGTCTTGATTAGTATGCAAACTACCATTCACCACTGCGATATTGGGAGCAACGTGCTAATTGGAGGAGGTTGCAGACTTCTAAGTGGATCAAAACAACATAACTACGCGCGCATTGATATTCCTATGAGTCAACAGGGCGGCCAGATAAAAAAAATCAAAATTGGCCATGATGTATGGATTGGTGACAACTCGGTAATAATGGATGATATTGAAGAAGGGTGTATAATTGGTGCTGGATCTATCGTAAATAGAAGGATTGATGCCTATTCCATTTGTGCTGGTAACCCTGCCATCATTATCCGAAAGAGAAAATAAAAACTTTCAACCTGTGCGGTTAGCCGTTAGCATTGAAAAGGGGTGGAAATGAGAGATTTTAGAGAACTTAATCACAGGTCAATGAGGTAAAGAGGATGTTGAACAGTTTTATCCAAAAGCTAACCGCACAGGTCGAAAACTTTCAAGGTCGTAACGGTGGGTCTTGTAATGAAAAAAATATATATTCTATATATATTAATCAAAATTTATTTTAACACAATTCTCAGAATCCTTAAAAATACTTTTATTGCAAATTTATGCAAAACAAAATTTGAAAAAAAATATTGTGCTCCTATTGACCTGAAAAGAGATAATCTTATTTTTCAAAAAAAATTTGCTAAAATATTCATGAGATACCATGAATGGAAGACTTGTGTTTCTCATTGTTGCCACAGTAAAATAAATAGATTTGATTTTGTTGATTGTTATCTAAACAATTTTGTTCTTAAAAAAGGTCTTTCGCCTTGGCATCAAATTCCCCATTTGATCTCAGCAATTATTGATCTGTTTCATACAATGTCTAAATTCTATAAGGATGAATCACCGAGTGAGAATTGTATTTATTATTCTATATTATCTGGTTGCGTATTGCCAATGGGCAATAGACCAATGATGTGTGTGGCTGGTGCTTGTTATAAGCTTTTAAAAGAATTTAGCAGTGATGATTTAAGAAAGTACTCCTTTTTATTATCAAAATATATCGTTTTTCATTTCAAATGTTTTTTCTACTTTCTTAAAGAATTTTAGTTGCTCAACAGTTATAGTCCTTTTATGGGTAATGCAATTTATGACATTTCGAGGTATATATACCAATTTAATGTAATATTATGGAGTGGTTATTCTATTTATAGTTTGAGATAGGAGAGTCTGGATGATAAATGTCGAAAAAATGGAAGATTATGATTCCTTTTGGGATCAGGTTCATTCTACCGATTTATACTCTATCTACCATACCAAAATATGGAAAGACCTTATTGAGGAGACATTTAAACATACCAGCATGTATATAATGGCGTCCAATAATGGAAATCTCATCGATGTTCTCCCGTGTTTTTTAATAAAGAAGTATTTCCTGGGGAAAAAGTTGGTATCGACTCCTTATGAGGCTTGCAATGGTGGATTCTCGTCCTCCCAAGTAGAGGTCAGGAAGGCACTGATAGAAAGAATTCTAAAATATGCTCAAGAATCAAAAGTTAAGTATATAGAAATTAGAAGCGGTTTTCCAATTAATGAACTCAAAGAATTCGGATTTATCGAAAAGAGACCATTTGTCATTTCTGAAGTACCATTGATAGATATAGATAAGAATTGGGAGAAGTTATCACGGAATCACCGGAGAAACGTAAGAATTTCCCGGAAAAAGGGTTTGTCTGTGGTTCCAGCGACAAGATGGTCTGAGATGAAGCTATTTTACGGAATCCTTTTTGACCATTACACAAACTTAGGCGTTCCATTCTTTGGTGAGAAGTTTTTTAGACAAATTTGGGAAAAATTGATTCAAAACGACCATGCTTCCCTATTGTTAGCTAAGCTCAAAGAAGAAGTAATAGGTGGACACTTGCTTTTTTTTAGTGGCAAGACACTCATCTCTAAATATAGTGCAGTTAAGAAAGATAATGAATTTTCAAAGCTTTATGCATCATATTCTCTGTTTTGGGAAGGCATTCGTTTAGGAATAATTAATAATTTCACAAGCTTCAATTTGGGTATAACCGGCGAATCCAATACCGGGCTTTTGGATTTCAAATCCCGATTTGGCTCCAAAATTAGCCCGATCTATTTCTATTATTATCCCATAAGGGGGAAACTTCCAGCCTTTGATAAGTATTACAGCGGATTTTCCCTTCTCAAAAAGATCTGGCGCGCTGCGCCTACGATCTTAACCTCGCCCATAGGTCAAAAGATAAACGAGTGGATTTGCTAGCGCACCGTCTCTTTAAGGGTTGAGAAAAAAATAACTTGGAATTATTTTTTGTATTCAGTTAGGATAAAGCGTATAATTCCATGAAGGATTTACTTCATGATACTCTATATTTAATGTCTTCAAATCGTCTTTTGAAGCTTTAAGTAAAGTATTAAATGCCAAACAGTTGATTGTCCACACTGTATCGATGAACCTGAGCGCAGGTGAAACAGAAGCTATTTTCCTGGCGACTGAAAAAAATGGGTGTAGGAAATATCCTCTATATAAAAACATTGAATTTACAACCAGTTCGGTATTTCCCTTGACCCGTCTGTATGGATTTTCCTTTATAAGATCTTCTTTAAAATCTGAGCCAACGCAAAAAAAGCCTTTAAAATCAGATGAATAGCCTGCCAAGCCAATTTGGCATGTTACTTGCTGAACTAATATTGTGAACTTAATTATATAATTGTTACATATTTTACACAATAATATGGTCTATATTCAACAATCCCCTCCAAATTTATTTTCAGCCTTTTCCCTTTTCCATATAACTTCTCGATACTCATATAAATATTTGAGCAAGAAAATAATACAGACATTTTATATAAATATTGGCATCCTTATTGCTTTCTTTCAACTAATTAACTAATCAACTAATCAACCAATCTATCAAACTAAGTTTGACAAATGATTTTTATTCCAACTCTTTTAATATCCATGTTCATCACAATCGCCCTGATCCCTATTTTTAAGGGTTTGGCGGTCAGGGTGAACGTTATGGACATTCCGAACGATAGGAAGGTTCACTCCTATCCCATGCCAAAGTGCGGTGGAATAGCTATGGCATTGGGGGTACTTGCTCCGATTTTTTTCTGGGTACCCACGACTGAATTTGTAAGTGCTGTCCTGATTGGATCTGGAATTATAGTCCTTTTCGGGCTGATTGATGACGTTATAAACCTCGAATGGAAGATAAAACTTTCCGGTCAATGTGCTGCTGCTTTGGTTGTTATTTTGTACGGGGGGGTAAAGATCAAGTGTCTGGGTATGCTTCTTCCGGATAATGTTTTCCTGCCAGACTGGTTTGCTATACCGTTTACGCTTATTGCCATTGTGGGGGTGACCAATGCCATCAATCTTTCCGACGGCCTTGATGGGCTGGCCGGAGGCATATCCCTTCTCAGCTTCATCTGCATCGGATGTCTGGCCTATTGCAGTGCGAATATCGTTATTGCTTTGTTGTCGATTGCGGTGGTTGGGGCGATTTTGGGTTTTCTCAGATTTAATACTTATCCGGCGGTCCTGTTTATGGGCGATGCAGGGAGCCAGCTTCTCGGGTTTCTGGCGGTGACCCTTTCCCTGGCTCTTACCCAGGGAAATACTTCCTTTACCCCTCTTTTACCATTAATTCTTCTGGGCTTTCCCGTGCTGGACACACTGACCGTCATGTTTGAACGTGTGGCCGGTGGGAGGTCACCTTTTGTGGCGGACAAGAATCACTTTCACCACAAACTCATACGCTTAGGCCTTTATCACACAGAGGCTGTTCTTGTTATTTACATCTTTCAGGCCTTTTTGGTCACCTTTGCTTTTGTTTTCAGGTTCTACCCGGAATGGTTTCTTTTGATTTTTTACATAATCTTTTCAACTGGTATCCTTTCCGGATTTTTTGTTGCAAAAAAGAGAGGCTGGAAGTTCAAGCGATATGATCTTGTTGATAAGGTTATCAAGGGACGGCTACGAATACTTAAAGAGAAAAACATCCTTATCAAGGTTTCTTCCAGGCTCGTCGAGGTAGGTGTCCCTTTGCTGCTGCTTTTCACCTGTTTTCTTCCTACAAACATGCCCATATATTACTCATTTTTTTCAATGGCCCTTTTGGGGTTGCTCCTTGTAACGTTGTGCATCAAGAAGGAATGGACGGGCACCGTGCTGAGACTGATTTTATACCCGTTGATTCCCATTGTAATATACTGGGGTGAGGCGGATATGGTCGCCTGGATGAATGATGAGCTGGTAGTGTCTTATAACTTTTCTTTTGGCTTCCTGTTCCTTTTTGTCATTTTGACGCTCAAATTCACGAGAAGAAGAAACGGGTTCAAAAGCACCCCTATGGATTTTCTGATCCTCTTTATTGCATTGGTGGTACCGAATTTTCCGGATAAACAGATTCAAAGTTACCACATGGGCCTGATGGCAGCAAAGATTATCGTCTTTTTTTTCAGTTATGAGGTTCTGATAGGAGAGCTTCGGGTGAAATTGAACAGGCTCGGGTTGACTACCATACTGGTCCTGATTATCATAAGTGTGAAAGGGATGCTTTAATAGTATGGAGTCCATTTTTGGACAGGATATACAGGATGCTCAGGATATATGAAGGATGCCAATAATCTGCGAAAATCTGTGTAATCTGTGGATTGGTCAAAAAAGGGGGCGGTTCCCCTTTGATTCCCTAATTCTGAAGTTTAAATTTGTTTTCAACATATTTTACTGATATAATTTATATTTAATAAGGAGGGTTTATGAAGAGGCTGCGGTTTTTTATTGGTTTGTTGTTTTTAGTTGCTTTATTTGGTATAGGACTTGCTTTTCCTCAGAAAGGAGAAACTTCTGAAGATTATCTTATTCACCCAGCGGATGTATTAGAGATTTCTATTTACGGAGAGAATGAATTGACTCGAAAATTGATTGTTCGTCCGGACGGAAAGATTTCCTTCCCATTGATAGGTGATATAAAGGTTGCCGGCCACTCACCCACTGAAGTGAAGGCAATCATCGATAAGAAAGTCAGCGTCTTTATTCCTGAGGCGAGTTCTGCCGTGATCATAGATCAACTGGGGAGCCTGAAATATTATGTCGTGGGTCAGGTCGCCAGGCCCGGAATGTTTAACATTACCTCCTCACTGACTGTTTTACAGGCATTATCTCTGGCAGGGGGTCTCAAGACCTTTGCGGATCAGGACAGTATAATAATTATACGAGGTCACGAAAAGGATGCCAAAAACATCCCGTTTGATTACAGCCGGGTAAAGAAGGGGAAGCATTTGGAACAAAATATCTTACTGGAAAGGGGCGATGTGGTTCTGGTTCCTTAAGTGATCCCAGTCACGTTTGACAAAAATGGAGAGTTCAGTGCATGTATAATGGCTTGTTAAAAAGTTTTTTAATTACACTGGCAGTTTTTGCTGCAGTGTTTTTGTTCATTGCACCATCCTGGAGTGCTGATTGGGAGGTTTCACCCTACGTTACAATAATCGAAGAGTATAACGACAATATTCTCTTTTCCTCCAAAGGGCAAGAGCTTGATGACTTTGTTACTTATGTGAGGCCCAGGGTAGAAGCCAAATACAGCACTGATCGGTTACGTATGTTCTTGAACTCAGGCCTGGAAAGAGAAATATACGTTGACTACGATGAACTTAACACTACCAATCAAGATCATAAGCTTGTCTTGTCCTATGGGCTTTCACGCACTCTGGGCTTGAGAGCGAGGGGGTACTTCCGGGAAGACACGACATTGGAAACCGAACTTATCGAGGAAGGCCTGTTGGTAGATCGGGGAGACCGCCGAAAGTTTGGTGGAAGCTTTGGTTTCAACTATGCCTTTTCAACCTTTCTTTCGTGTTCCGCCGATTGGACCCGCAGGTACATTGAGTATCCGGATGATCAGGTTGACCTGAATGATCAAGTAGGCGACACCTTAAAACTGACCCCTATGTATGTCTTGAGCCCTCAGACCAGCCTGTTCCTCAACCTGACATACACAAATACAGAATATGACGACGAGGGGGACACTTCTATTGCCAACTACGATATCACACCCTCTTTTCGTCACGATTTTGCAGAGAATTTTTATGTTTCCGGTGGAGCCGGCTATCGTTATACTGAGCATGAATCCAAAAACGCAGATGAACATACAGATGATTTTGTTTTTAACCTCTTATTCCACAGAGACTGGGAGAGGGCATCAATGGAACTGCTGGCAAGCAGAACCCAATACTCTACTGCTCACAGACGCAGTGTAGAGAGACACGTGCTTACTTTGAGAGGAACTTACCGGTTGAGTGATAGGCTCAGGAGCAGTCTGATTGCTACTTTTCGCAGAAATAGCGGGGATAAGGGTACCGACAATAGTGATTATTATACTGTAACTCCATCTCTCAGTTATGATTTAACCCCAACTATTTCCTTGAGAGGTTCCGTGGACTACACTGAATATGATGACAAAGACAACAACGATGCTAACAGGGAACGTTTCAGGGCAAGGCTGTTCTTAAATTTTACATGGCCTCGGCTTTGGAGTGGTTATTAAACTCTTACAGGAAAAAAACAACAAAACCTAATTTTCCGTACAATTAAATATAAGCGGAGATAAGAAATGCAACAAGCACAACTTTCTATTGACTATCTTGCGATATTGCGAAGAAGAATCCACTGGTTGATCTGGCCTGCACTACTGGTCTTTCTTGCGGCCGTAGCGGTGGCCATCTCCTTACCAAATGTGTATAAGTCCGAGGCTGTTATTATGATTGAGGAACAGCGGATAGCAGAAGGATTGGTTCCGTCCACAGTCACCACATACGCCGACCAGCGAATCCAGACTATCAAACGGGAGGCGATGGGCCGATCTAAGATACTGGATCTGGTTAAAAAGTTTGATCTCTATCCAGACCAGAGGCAAAAGATCAGCACCGATGCATTGGTGAAGAAGGTGAAGGAGTCTATCAGCATAACACCTCTAAGCGCCGCGGTGGAAACGAGAAGGTCTAATCGCCCTAGCTTTGTTACTATTGCCTTTATCCTTTCCTTTGAAGGGAAAAGCCCTCGTAAAGTGCAAGCTGTTGTTAATGATCTGGCAGCTTTCTTTTTAGCCAAGAACCTAAAGGCCAGACAATCGACTGCCAAGGGTACAACTGATTTCTTGCAAAAGCAGGCAGAGAAGGCAAAGCAGAGCGTTTCTGAACTGGATAAGAAAATTGCGAGGTTTAAAGAGGCTCATATAGAAGAGCTTCCTGAATTTATGCAACTAAATCTACAAAAGGTGGAAAAGATTAACGAGAAGATGAATAATACTGATCAACAGATACTCGCTCTTCAAGAACAAAGCATCATGGTAAAATATAAACTTGCTTTTGTGGATCCATACTCCGGAGCGGGGGGACGGGTCTTGTCGAATGAAGAAAAGCTTCAAGAGTTGGAACTGAGGTATACCGAGTTTAAATCCAAATATTCGGAAAGGCATCCAAAGGTTAAGGCGCTGAAAAAAGAGATAGAGATTTTAAGAAACATGGTAGAGCAATTTCAGGATCTGAATCAGAAAAGAAACAGATTAAAAGAAGTGGAACAGAATCTTGCCCAATTGCTTTCCAGATATAGCGACCAACATCCTGTAGTACGCAGGATCAATGCAGAAATTAAGGAGCTAAAAAAAGAGATTGAAGCAGAGGAGAACTATGGGAACAATATTGGGAAAACAGGCCATGTGAATATTCGGAATGTTACGAATCCAGCGTACATAAACCTGCGGTCAGAACTTGAACGGATAAATTTACGTTTGGCATCTCTGGAGAATGAGAAGAAAGCTCTTATAGAGGAAGAAGAACAGATCTACGCCAAGCTAAGAACCATGCCCGATGTGGAAAAGCGATATAAAGATCTCCTCATGGACCGTGAAAATGTTAAACAAAACCTTAATGAATTGCAAAGGAAGTTGCAAGTGGCAATGGTAGCGGAAGGTATGGAGGAAGGCCGGTTAGGAGAGAATTTTACCATGACGCAACCTCCATTTTTGCCAGATGAGCCGTATAAACCGAACCGCATTGCTATAATGGTTTTAGGGCTTATTCTCGGCATGGGGGTCAGCGTAGGAATGGCCGCATTAAAGGAATATACCGATCATTCTGTATGGCTGCCGGAAGAGATCGAAAGGCTGAGCATGCATACCGTACTTGCCATAATTCCCCACATACAGTCCCCCGTGGAGCGGAGGAAAAAAACAGTAAAGTCTATTTTTATCATGTTAGCGATTATAGGCGTTTTGGCTACTGGATTAGCCATTTTCCATTATTTGATTATGGATCTTTACATATTTTATGACGAACTGTTGAAATTTTTGAAGGATCGCTTTTACATCCATTTCTGATTGCCTGATTGGGAGATAACATGAGTGAAATAAAAAAAGCCCTGGAAAAGGCCAGGAAAGAAGGCAAGATACCCTTAAAAGAGGCGTTGGTAGAGGATTCACCTAAAGATAGGGCCGAACTTCCTTCCCCAGCTTATTCACAGACAAGATCTGTTCAGCTTGACCTCAAGAAACTGATTGACAGAAAGGTCTTTTCTATTCTTAAAAAAGATGAGGTGGCCGACCAATATAAGCTTCTCAGGACCATGGTTCTTAACAGGACAAGACCTAATGGGCATAACGCTATCGAGATTACCAGTTTCAAGAAGGGAGAGGGAAAGAGTCTTACCTGTGTTAATCTGGCCATTACTTTGGCCAGGGAGTCCCGGCAAACTGTATTGCTGGTTGATATGGATTTGCGCAGGCCAAGCATTCATAGCATACTGGGCATTGACCTCGCACCTGGACTGAAAGACTACTTCCTGAACGGCACACCTATTAAAGAGCTATTGATCCACCCAGGCATAGAACATTTGACAGTCCTTCCGGCTGGAGGCCGCATGGATAATTCTACTGAGATCATGGATTCCAGTCGCATGGAGGCCTTGATCCTGGAAATCAAAACCCGCTACAAGGATCGTTATATTATCTTTGATTCTCCGGCCCTAAGCGCCTGTTCGGATCCACTGATCCTTGCCTCCTACGTGGACACGATCGCGCTGGTAGCCCGTGCCGGCTACACGACCACTGAAGATATCACCTCTGGAATGGCGTTGCTGAAGGATAAAAACATTTTAGGTATAATTTTGAATGATAGCGGAATTCGCAGGGGATGGACGTATTGATATGTATAAAAGTTTCCCAAATGAATCATTGTACTATAATTTTAATGGTTTAGGATTAAGATTGAAAACTGACTATTGAAAATTGAAAATTGATGGTACGCCTTTCGGCGTGCTAATTTAAACAATTACAAGATGTCGTTTGGGAAACTTTTATTATGTATACAAAATTCTATGGCTTAAAATGCAAACCGTTTGAACTCTTGCCTGATCCTCAGTTCCTTTACGCAAGCAAGAACCATGACCTGGCTCTTACTCATCTTGAGTATGGGATCACGGACAATAAGGGTTTTATCGTACTTACCGGGGATGTAGGCACGGGCAAAACCACGCTCATTAACTTTTTCCTCAGCAAAATTGCTACCGATGTTAATACTGCCTTTATATTCAATACTAATATCGATCCAACTACCTTTTTGGAAATGGTGGCAAACGATTTTGGTCTGCATATTCCTGACACTCGTCGGTCCACCCTCTACGACGGTCTCTATCAGTTTCTTCTGGATGAGCATATACACGGACGGCGCTCTGTGCTTATCATTGATGAAGCGCAAAACATGCCTAAGGAGACCATGGAAGAGGTACGAATGCTCTCCAATTTTGAGGCAGAGGAAAGCCATCTTCTTCAGATCATCATAGTCGGTCAGCCCCAGTTGCGACAACGTCTGAATGATCCTGAGCTGGCCCAGTTAACACAACGGATCTCCGTTTATTACCACCTCGCCCCTTTGGAAAAATCAGACATCAGCCGGTATATCAAACATCGATTGAAGGTGACCGGTCACACTTCTCCTGATTCGCTCTTTACCAGCGATGCCATAGAAAAAATATATGAGTATACAAACGGTGTACCCAGGCTAATCAGTTCCATCTGCGACACAGCACTTGTGTATGGTTATGCTGATGAGATTAAAACCATAGATGCGAATATAATAAAACAAGTTATTAAAAACAGGGGGATTGATCCCGGTATTCAATATGAAGAGGAAAGAGTAAGCAGGAATGTTAAAGCGTTGCCAGGAAAGGAAGGAACAATTGACTTGAGCGCCAGGATCGGAAAGCACATCTACTCAGAAATTTCAGATATCCAGCAACGCCTCACCAACATTGAACAGAGAACAATTAAATTAGAGAACGTCAGGACCCAGCAGACAGTTTCCAAGCTCATCAAATGGCTTAAAAAGACGCATAAAGAGAACCGGAGGTTGAAGGAAGCATACAAGGCCTTAGTGAAATCCAAGCTCGATAATCAGGGAGATTTTATGCATTAGCAATAAAGATTTTCACCACAAAGACACAGAGGGGGACAGGATTGACATGATTTTTTTTTCATACTGTTGATCTCCTATAGTCCCTCAATCTCATCCACAGATTACGCAGATTTCCGCAGATTATTTAAACATTTTATTCATCCAATCATCCAACTATCCAATTCCAGCATTCCTCAATCCTTAAATCCTTTAATCCCTAAATTTGTAGAGATTTACGTTGAGATTTCAGGTATCCGATATAGAAGATGTCGGTTGCAATGCCCACCGTTGCGTTGCGCCCAACATATTGTTTAACATATCCACGATTGAGGAATGTCTTGTCAATGAGAAATATTGCAATGATTCAATACCAAACGTGAAGAGTGTTCCTATTATGAAAACAAATGCCGCGGTTTTCAGCGATGATTCACAGTGACGTCGGAGTGCGGCATGAAAAAGGAACCCTACGGGAATAAAAATGATAATATTCAGAATGACATCCCCAAACAAATTTGAATTTTTGGGAAACAATCTATAGGAAAAATCCAGATAGGATTTATTTTGAGTTTGGATTGCTGTGGGAATATACAAATCCAATGGGGTTTTGGTTTCACCGCTGTCACCAATCCTGTCTCCGAGCCGTTCCTCAAACAAATAACGGGCAACCAAGCCTTCAGACGCACGACACATTTGCTTTCCGAATCTTGATTCTGATAACCATCCAGCAAGATAATTCTGATGAATTTCCTTTTCAGCTAAGGTGCGGCTATAAATTGCCAAAAAAAAGATTTTTCCAAGCCACGGTCGATCACCTGTAGCCTCGTTCCCAAGCACCAGATAATACGATGGATTCCAGTTGGTAAATCTCCCTCCGGGAATCTTTTCCCGTGCGTGCATCGCGCCATTGATATAAACACGCTGCTCCAAGAAATCGTATGTTACGACGATATGTTGCAGACCTGGAGAACCAAATACATTAGCAACTTTCAGGTGCGGCTTTACCCCATTAAGGTCTGTCTTTGTTGTGCGTAATCTCATAATCAGGTTTTTTCCCGACTGTCCAAGGGTAAAATTTCGCAGGCTGGAATTGAGAGAATAGGAAACGATCCTTGCAGGGCCTGACTGGACCTCATTTTCCGAAGCGATCCACATCTCCAGCGAAAAGCCGATCCCTATAACCTAAGTTGAGCGATTTTTTGCGAAGATATGTGCTGAGATCTTGATGCATAAGGATTTGCAAAAACCGCAGGCATACCCGTGGATATGTCGAGGATTTTTGCGAAGCCTTTATGCGCAAGAGATCGGCGCAGATCAAGTAAAAAATCGCTCAATTTAGGTATAAGGAGGCGACCGCAAAGATTTTCTGTGGAGGAACGTGATAAAATCTGCCCTCTTTGTCTGAACTCAATGCCATTTGACTTTGTAATCCAATGCACATTATTTGTTTCTCTTTGAAACGCAAAATCAAAAGGCCACAAGAGCGCAACAAACAACATGAGCATGTAAGTAACCACGGCCCTGTTATACAAATTGGTTAAGGGATCTCTGCTGATCAAGCTATAAATGATCCCTCTTTCTTGATCAGTGAGCTTAGGAACGGGGACGAAATAACTTCCTCAACTATGCATCACAGCTTCAGGCCACTTTTGCCCGATCTCAAATCACAAAAATATCGAAATAGCCTGCTATTCCTTCAACTTTTGCGATTGAAGATCGGTTAAAGATATGGTGAAGTCGGGATGCAAAAATGCCAAGTTATTTTTTTCCGAGCCCTAAGTTGGTAGCCCTCAATAACCTCCTCGTTTATTCTATGAAATCAAACACCATATATCCCACTACTTCAGTAGCATGGTATATTTCACTGTCACGGGATTGTTCTTCAGTGATCTTGATGTCGATTCCATATAAGTCCTTGTTTTGCTGGCGCAAGTTGGCAGCATCCCAACCGTCGGTTGTTTGCATGTCGGCAAGAAACACAGGGGTGGCCATGAAGGTCTCATTATAAACGATGGTTTGCAAATTATTCGTAATCACATTATCCGTTTTATCGACCTCAAAAGTCAGGTTACCCACGGTTCCGGATGATGGTTCCCAGGCGATGTAGGAAATAGTCTCAATGGTATGGATTTGACGATTGAGTTCTTGCTCCTGCATGCAAAAATCAAATCCTGTGGTATCAATATTTTTTAACCTGCCGCATACTGCATCTTCCTCATTAAAGCTTGAGACAGTGCTTGTAACCACAGGCACCTGGTTAAAGGTCTGGCTAAAGTCAACCCATCCAAAGGAGCCTGTTGCGTCAGTATCAAACTTTCCTGCCTCTATTTTGGTGCCATCCTCTAAGATATAGCTCCCCCGCTCCATAACTATATAGCTTACATTCTCAGTAGTGTGA
>Ga0255432_1052_pt1 | contig 22108 bp, 18 predicted proteins | sample ANMaggSeSYBR02I6_FD_182656 | JGI IMG/M metagenome (GOLD analysis project Ga0255432, IMG submission 182656) | Sediment cell enrichment communities from methane seep in Santa Monica Basin, California, United Staets - ANME aggregate JGI... | ecosystem: Environmental > Aquatic > Marine > Cold seeps >...
CATCATCCCAAGCACTGTGTGAAACAGAAAAGCAAGAATGTTTAAAGTTAATAACAAAGAGGCCAGGTACTTTTTGCCATGACCAAAATTATGCTCAAGATGATACCTCTTGGTTTTAAGTACATTATTGTTTTCATTCTCTATTTTCCAGCGCGCACGACCTGCTTCTACCATCTCTTTTACATTTTCTTTTGTGATCTCATGATTGGCAGCAAAAGCGTTCTTATATACGATGGTACCATCCTCGAGTGTTGTGGTAAGCTCACACCAGTTTACATATAGAGCATCCTCACCGTCACGCAAAGGCACTTGATTTACATAACGGTAGGTATCAATCTCATAACATTTTCCTGTCCAGCGCTTAATAATCAGGATTTGAATCTCTCCCATGTTCTCAAATTCTGCTATCCATTCATAGAGAGTTTTATGAGAATCAGGCTTGCAGACTAAAATAAAATTAAACCCTTCTGTTAGGATACTCTCGCATATCGGTTGATGACAATACAAATCATCGCCCAAAATGGTAACTCCAAGATCCTTATACTGCTGGCCATATTCGGCAAACCATCTTTTAGCTGCCGCATTCTCACAGTCCTGTTTCTTGTGACCATCTTGTGGAGTAATGAACTCCGGCTGCAAAGCTATGACTTTGTCATTGCCAGGGGCTACAATTACCGGTGTAACTACGGTATGAGAATAAGTCACAGTTCCATTCCTATGTTTCTTTTGGGTACAGTTCTCACAACAAATATTTTGTGAGGAAAAATATTGTGTTCCATCTAATGCGATCAGCAAGTTGTTATTGATGGAACGAAATTCCTCCAGATGCCCTGAGGCACTCAGTCCGTCAAAAATATAGGAAACACGTAAGAAGGATGCACTACATCCATCAAATCTCTGATGTGGTTATCAGAAGGAATCTGGTCCATTATAAACAGAGTCTGAGCATTACTTTTACCTTTCGCTTTTTGCATCGCCTCTTGAAATGCAAGAAAGGATGGGTTCTGGGTAAAGAAAATCGAAAAAGCTCCTAACGCGGCGTCTTCAATAGTGTAACGAGTATTTGATCCGGTACGCTTGTCGGGGAAATCAGATATCAAAAAGCGAAAATGTTTCACCATATTGTCAAAAGAAAATTCTGTAAGCTTTCGTTTGAGTAAAATTTTATTTTCTATCTCTTCAGAACAGCGCATTCGATCCTTCTGGATAATAAAGATATAAATCAATATCTTTTAATATCAAAAATGAATGCGGCTGTCTATAGAAAAGATATTTTATAATATTCGACAGTTATCGATTTGCAGCAAAATTTGATGGAGTCTAAAAATGTCAGGGGCCACCCTTATGAAGTTGAGCTAAAGTCATAATTAGAATTGCTGAGCTTCGTCCTGCGCTTGTCTTGCGTAAAATGTCTGGCCGATATGATGATTGGCTCATTTGTATGATATCCTCCCAACTTCATCAAAAGATACAGAAATTAGATGAGTTTATCACTACGGAAGATTCAGACTTTATACAGTCAGGCTTAAAAGTGCCAAGTGTAATCCGTGTCAGCAGACTTGCCGTTGTTGAGGGAGACATACTTTTGGGGAAGTTAGGGCAGATATCTCATGATCGGCTCAGTAGAGTGAGACAAAATCTTGCAAGATGGATTTCGGGCGCATAGCAATAGCATTCTCGTGCCGAGATAAATCCGAATCGTTGGGATAAGGCAAAGAGTCTTTGAAATTCGATATTGTTTCTCAGTGGGTGATCGGGTGAAAGGGAATCTCACCTTTCTCTTTGCAGAAAAAGAATTGGTGTAGAATTGGTGTCATTATCTTGAATTGTGAATTAAGGAAAAGAATCATTCAAAATCGATTACTAATCACGGTTAGGTGAAAATGCCGAAATGCTTATTTAACTTATTGATATATAGGAATTAACAAAATGTTATCATTCTATTTTATCTTATTCAATTGTCAGTAATTTCAAAACAATTGGTATCCGAGGGTTTGCGAAGGGACTTATTCTACAGTCTCGTTAGCCAGAAGGAGATACATATAATGGATAGTTTTCTTTTGGGCGTAATCGCAAGTATAATTACTGGGCTTCTCATACCAGGTATAAGAGGGCAAATTGTCTATTATTCTCAGTATATCTATAAGAAGTTTTCAGGGAATATCATAGACCTGACTGACACATGGAAAACGTTTTTTACTGAGGTCGATAAAAACAAGAGCGCCCTCAATTCGGTTGAAAGAATAAAAATAAGTCATAAAGGTAAGTATTTTTATGGGACCGGAACAATTGGAGATCTTTATCCGAGAAAGTTTAAATATTCTGGAGAATTGTTCCATGATCTATTGTCTGGTTATTATGAAAAATGACTGGATACTGCTCCTATTTCGACAAAGATAGTAATAAAATTGAAGTGTCAAATTATGAATGGAAAAGACTTTAATCCTTTATTAAGCTTATTTCATACCTATTTATCTCTCGAGAAAGAGATCCTGAAGAGAGTTAGCAAAATATCAAATCCTTTTTGTTTTAAATGCCAAACAAAATGCTGTGAAGAAAAAATATGCAGAGAATCAGTAGAAAGCCAATTCTTGAGTAGTTTAATAAAGTTCCAAAATATTCAATATGATCAAAAAAATGGTTGGATGAGTCCTCAAGGATGCAGGTTGGATTACGGAAAGCCATTGGTTTGTTATGAATTCTTTTGCGAACAGATTTTGATTAACAAAAATTTCCAGGCATCGAACATTCAACAAATGGTCAAGGAATTTATATTAATTGGTAACCGAGCATACGGGAATACTCATTTGATATGCGTTGATAATTTGAGTTCGATATCCCCCAAAAAGATTTTTAAGATTAGCTACCACATAGGAAAATTAATGGAAAAATTGGCTAACGAGACGGTTGCACCTAATCGCAAATACCGGCCTGCTTAGAGAGATTTGGCCCGCTTTTCGTTACATAAATGAAGATCAAACCTAAAGAGCCTTTTGTTTCTCCTGAAAAGCATGACACGATCCGCCAGGAAATAATTTCTGTTCTTACGGAGCGAATTTTGTCAGCGCGGGAGATATCCGCAGAGATTGGGATTTCTGAAAAAGATGTTGTTGATCATCTCGGGCATATCCGGATAGCAACCCAAAAAAACAGAGAGCGCCTAATGACAATCCCTGCTGAATGTAAAAAATGCGGATTCAGGTTTAAAAAGAGGGAGCGACTGACTAAACCCGGCAAATGCCCAATCTGTCGCCACAAACACATTCAGGAGCCGCGTTTTTGCATAGGGTTCGGGAAAAAATAAGTTGGTCATTTCGGCGTTCAGATTTACTGCTCACTACTTCCCCAATCGAATTTTATACCGCACACGAGCAGGGCTCTGTCATTCTAGAGCATAAATATTTACTCATGTAGATTATTGCTCCCTGATTACCTTTTTGTGCCGGTTATTACCTGAACTCGTGTCATCTATGTGGTGTCGCAAATATGGCCGTCATTCCCGCGGAAGCGGGAATCCAGAAGCACCGACGTAGCCAGAATAGATTCCCGCCTTTGCTGGAATGACGAGTGCCCGATACGATTTCTGAACGCCCCCTCTTTTTAGGTCATGTCCCTGTTCGTTCAAACGATTTGCTTGAGGGCGTTAAAATTGTTTTTTGTATATTTCTTCCTGTTCATCAAGAATTTTTTTAAGAATATTTATATTTGTCATGGGATTCATTATTACACACCGAAGAACAACTATGTCTTCTTGGTGCTTGTTTCCTATGCTTAACGTTGTTCTTGATACAAAACTTTTACCTGCCTCCCTTTGTAATCTCTGAACAGTTCTGTTTATTTTATTTAGTTTTTTGTTGATGCTTTGTCTTTGTTCAAAATTGTCTTCTGATAATTTTTCTCTAATGTCGGCTGGACATATTCTATAGGTAAGGAGATTAAGCTCAGGTGGGGTTATGAGCTGGAAGTCAGGCCGTTTCTTAATTTCTTCAGCAAATTTGCGTGCAGTTTCTATCCCGTGCTCAATGAGGAGAGCATATCCCTGTGTTCCCATAATCTTGAGCGCACAGTCGAGAATAATAGAATTAGCCTCTCTTGATCCTGTTATTGATTTGATACCCAGATCTACAGAACCCGGCCGGTTAACGTAATTTGCATGATATTCAATTGAGTTCAACATATAAGGGTTTTTAAAATAGACCATTCCGCTGCTCATGGGCATATAAAACTGTTTGTGACAATCTATGGTAACAGAATCGGCGAGTTCTATGCCGTTGAGAAGATGTCTGTATTTTTCCGACATGAGGGTAGGGCCGCCCCATGCAGCATCTACATGAAAATGGATTCTGTTTTGGGAACACAGCAAGCCGATTTCCTTAAGAGGATCTATGGTTCCGGTTTCTGTTGTGCCGGCAATACCAACAACAGCTAAAATTCTTATCCTGCCGTTGGTTTGTTTTATTTTTTTTATTTCTTTCTTCAGGAGGTCAAGGTTTATTCGATTATTTGTATCTACATCTATACCAATAATATTCTGATTTCCGATTCCAAGAATTCCTCCTGCTTTTTTGAGTGAGTAATGACTGAGTTTTGACGCAAGAATAACGCATTTTTCTATTCCATACGCTTTATATGCAGAAGCAATACCTTCTTCTTCTATACCGGAAAAACCATCTTTTGTCGGAGCAAGCAAAGAGTTTCTTGCAACCCACAGGGCTGTGATATTTGCCAAAGTGCCGTCTTTTGTAAAGCTTCCAAGCGTGGTCTCAGTATTCTGGACATGCTTTTTATAAAAGGATTCATCTTCTTTGTAAACAATCCTGTGAATTTTGGCAATTACCTGCTTTTCCAGAATTGATACGACTTTTGAAGTTTCAATTTTTACAAGATTTTGATTAAGCGCAGCGACTATGGTTTTAAGATGAACCATAAAGAAAGGCATAGCTGAAGTCATATGGCCGACAAAATATGGTGAAGCAACATTAACAGCATGAGGTGCTATATCTTCAATCAGCTCTGTAATAACTTCGGCAAGTTTTTTTTCAGGATTTTTATTAATTGTAGTGTCTGTGAACCTCATGGAAAGTTCTTTAAGGCTGACTTCTTCAGTGATACCCACATGTTTTTTTAGAAAATTATTAAGTCCAAATAGAATCTGCTCCATATATTTAAGCAAGATTAACTTGGTTTCCTCATTTTCCGGCCTTATAAATACTCTCATTAATGTCTGCCAGTTTGCGACAAGTTCGGTTTTTTCTGATATGTTATTTTTTATTTTCATTACCTTTTTTATTTTTCGTAAAAATTTACCACGGAACCACACGGAGTTTCGCTGAAAATTGAAAACAATGAGAATTCAGTGTATTTCCGTGAAAATACGTGGTGAACTATTACTATTTTTTCAGTTTTTTGGGTCAATTTTATAAGAAGCTCTCTCCTAACATGGCAGATACATAATTCCAAGAAAATATTTTCTGGAAGTAAGCGAATAAATTCTTGTTTGACAGCAAACAGTAGCTTTTGTTAGAAGGATGAGTAAAAAGTGCCTAAGAAAGAAGTGCCTAAAGTGAGCTAAAGTATATTAAAGTGGCTAAAGTTAAGGTATTCTGTCATTTTATATAAAGATTTCTTGAGCGATTAATGCATAGGAAAGTGAAACAGTTTCTATTCTTATGCTATCAATTAGCACGCCGAAGGCGTACCATAACTTTAGGCACTTTAGCTCACTTTAGGCACTTATGCTCGCACCAAAGGTGTAAGGAGGATTTATGGTCAGAGTCGGTATAGTCGGTGCAACAGGTTATGCAGGAGCGGAGCTTGTCAGGATACTTTCCGGGCATCCGGATGTAGAACTGACTGTTCTGACATCGCGTCAGTATGCTGGAGAGAAGTTTGACAAAATCTACCCGTCAATGACTGGAATCGTTAATTTAAGCTGTGAAAAACTTTCAATAGACAGCTTTTGTGAAAGAACTGAAGTTGTATTTATTGCTCTTCCGCACAAGGTGGCTATGGAGATAGTTCCGGAGTTTATCAGGCGTGATAAGAAGGTTATAGACCTGTCTGCTGATTTCAGATTCAAAGATGTATTATTGTATGAAGCTTTTTATCAGGAGCATACCGCCGCTGATTTACTTGATAAAGCAGTTTACGGCCTTTGTGAAATATATTTTGACAAGATAAAAAAAGCAAATCTCATAGGCAACCCGGGATGTTATCCGACAAGCGTCATCCTGCCCCTTGTCCCATTAATAAAGAGCAATTTTTTAGATATTAGTTCAATTATTGCAGATTCCAAATCCGGTGTCAGCGGTGCCGGTCGATCACTTTCTTTGACCGCACATTTTTGCGAAGCAAACGAATCATTTAAGGCTTACAAAGTTGCTGCGCACAGGCACGCGCCTGAGATGGAAGAAGTGATAGGCATTGAGGCGGGAAAACCTGTAAGTATGACATTTGTGCCTCATCTTGTTCCAATGACGCGCGGAATGCTGACGACAATATATGCAAATCTTGTTAAAGAAGTCAGTTCTGAAGAAATACAAAATTGCATTGACTCTTTCTATTCAGAACGTTTTTTTGTTCGAATATGCAAACAAGGCCGGATGCCTGATACTCTGCATGTAAAGGGAACAAATTTTTGCGATATAGGTTTTAAATTAGATGAGCGTAATAACCGTATAATATTAATTTCAGCTATTGACAATCTGGTAAAAGGCGCTTCCGGCCAGGCTGTTCAGAATATGAATATAATGATAGGGTTAGATGAGACTGCCGGCTTGATAAATGTTCCTTTTTCTCTTTAATTCAATAAGTTACTATAATTAATTGTCATATTGACAGTGCAAACAATTTTTTATATAAAGAGGACATTCTGTAACTACTCGGGTGGATAGGCTGAAGGCTGAAGACTGTTAGGAAAAAGCGCATTTTAAAGCCATGTTAGGTGCAAGAATCAGATATTTTCGCCAAAGTACGGCAATCGTGCTCTTCTGACTTCTTCAGTCTTCAGTCTAAACAGCTTCAGCCTGACTACGTGAGTAGTTACGACATTTTTAAACCACCCGTAGGCGTAGAGTTTTTTTATTATGAAGAAGGAAATAACATTTTTTATTTTAAATATCGGCTCGTTAATAAAGAGAATAACTGTTTCCAGGGATTTTATAACCCGTTTATCTATATCCATTGCAGTAAGTTTCATGTTTTTTAATTTTATCATTTATGGCTACTTAAATCAACAAGAGATAGTCAGTCAGCGTAAACAGCTTAAAGTTTTTGCTGCTGATATAAATTCTTTAAAATCAAAACTTGTTGATCTGAAAAGTTTTGAGGAAAAGATACGTAATATTGCTAACATTGAAGAAAATGCTAATCCCGAACACCTTTTTGGTGTAGGTGGATCAATTCCTGAAGATCTTGACACACAAACTCCAATAAGAGAAAAGCATAACAGCCTGATTCGGGAAATGCACGAACAGACACAGCAGTTTAATCTTGCGGCAATAAATCAGAAAAAAAGCTTTGAATCCCTTTTTAATAATCTTGAAGATCAACGGAATCTACTTGCAGCAACGCCTGCTATTCGCCCAACTGATGGGTGGATCTCATCGACATTTGGATATCGAACATCACCGTTTACCGGTCTCAGAGAATTTCATCAAGGGCTGGATATTGCTGCACGAAAGGGAACGCCTGTACTTGCGGCAGCAGACGGAGTTGTAACATTTGCAGGTACTAAAGGTTTGATGGGCAAGCTGATTGTAATTCATCACGGTCATGGGATGGTTACCCGTTATGCACATATTCACAAGATGCTGAAAAAACGTGGTGATGCCGTTAAAAAGGGGGATACCATTGCACTGGTTGGGAATACAGGACGGAGTACGGGATCACATCTTCATTACGAGGTTCATCTTGACGGAATACCTGTTAATCCTGCAAAATATATACTTAACTGACTTTTAGTTTTCAACCTTCCTGATTATTATATCAAAAAATCCTAACCCGGACAAAACAAAAAAGTTCCTAATGCACTTATAACTTTAAAATTAGCACGCCGAAGGCGTACCACAATTTTAGGCACTTTAGCTCACTTTAGGCACTTTTAACCTTAGGAGGAATAATTATATAAATGATCTTTGATTTTTTGACAAAAGTTTTTGGAAGTAAAAATGAACGGGAACTGGATAGGATTAAACCAGTCGTCGAAATGATTAATAAATTGGAGCCCGAGCTGAAGGCCATGAGTGATGAGCAGTTGAGGTCCCGTGCTTCTATTTTCAAAGAGCGTATTGAAAAAGGAGAACCCCTTGATGATATTCTTCCGGAAGCTTTTGCAACTGTAAGAGAAGCCTCTGTTCGCACACTCAATATGCGACATTTTGACGTTCAGTTGATAGGAGGCATTGTTCTTCACCAGGGGAAGATTGCTGAGATGAAAACAGGTGAGGGTAAAACTCTTGCCTCCACTCTACCTGCATATCTAAATACTCTTTCCGGCAAAGGGACTCATATTATTACGGTGAATGATTACCTTGCCAGGCGCGACAAAGAATGGATGGGTCAGATATATAATTTCCTGGGACTGACAGTAGGAAGTATATTAAGCGGCATGGACGACGCGGAACGAAAAGAGGCATACGGTGCTGATATAACTTACGGAACAAACAATGAGTTTGGTTTTGATTACCTGCGCGATAACATGAAATTTGATATGAATTCTCTGGCCCAGAGAGACCTGAACTTTGCTATTGTTGATGAGGTTGACAGCATACTGATCGACGAGGCAAGAACACCTCTGATTATATCCGGACCTGCTGAGAAATCTACGGGTCTGTATTACAAAATTAATGAAATAATTCCGCGTCTTAAACGCGACATGGATTTTACTATAGATGAAAAGGCGCGGACCGTAGTCATGACGGAAGAGGGCGTTGCAAAGGCTGAAAATATCTTGAAGATCGATAATCTCTATGATCCAAAGCATATAGAAGTTTTACATCATATAAATCAGGGTCTTAAGGCCCACACGCTGTTTAAGCTTGATGTTGATTACATAGTCAAGAATGGTGAGGTTATTATAGTAGATGAGTTTACCGGCCGTTTAATGCCAGGTCGTCGTTACAGTGAAGGTCTGCACCAGGCACTTGAAGCCAAAGAAAACGTAAAGATAGAGAATGAAAACCAGACGCTTGCCACTATTACCTTCCAGAATTATTTCAGAATGTATAATAAACTTTCAGGTATGACAGGTACCGCCGACACAGAGGCATCTGAGTTTAAAAAAATATATAATCTGGATGTTATAATTATTCCCACCAATATGCAGATGATTAGAACTAATTATCCGGATATGATTTACAAGACAAAAAAGGAAAAATATGAAGCTGCTCTGGATGAAATAGAAGAACTTCATAAAAAAGGGCAGCCTGTTCTCGTCGGTACGGTTTCAATAGATGTGTCTGAAGGCTTAAGCAAAAAATTAAAAAAAAGAGGCATTATGCATAGTGTTTTGAATGCGAAAAACCATGAAAAGGAAGCAGAAATTATAGCAATGGCCGGACAGAAAGGCGCTGTTACAATTTCTACAAACATGGCAGGACGTGGAACAGACATAGTCTTAGGAGATGGGGTAACTGAGTTGGGAGGGCTTCATATTCTTGGAACCGAAAGACATGAAAGCAGGCGTATTGACAACCAGTTGAGAGGACGTTCCGGGAGGCAGGGCGACCCTGGATCATCGCGTTTTTATCTTGCTTTAGAAGACGATCTTCTTCGGATATTTGGCGGAGAACGTATAACCGGTATTATGGAAAAGCTTGGCATGGAAGAAGGAGAGCCAATAGAGCATAACCTTATAAGCAAGGCAATAGAGAACGCTCAGGCAAAGGTTGAGGGCCATAATTTTGATATCAGAAAGCAGCTCCTTGAATATGATGATGTTATGAACCAGCAGCGGGAGGTTATATACAGACAGCGACGTGAAGCTTTGAAGGGTAGTGACCTGAAAAGTTTTTTTATGGATATGATCTATGAAAAGGCTGAGGAAATAGCCCATGAATTTGCAGATGAGAGTATGCTTCCCGAAGATTGGGACTTGAAAGGACTTAGCAAAGCTGTATTCAAACAATTTAACTTTGGGCTTGACAGTTTTGATAGTGATACCCTGGATGGTTTGACAACAAAGAGATTAGCTCAGTTGATTTATGATTCAGCGCTCAAAGTTTATGATGAAAAAGAAGCTATTATAGGATCCGATGATTTCAGGAATTTAGAGCGAATTATTATGCTGCAGACTGTAGACAACCTGTGGAAGGACCATCTCTTCAGTATGGATCATCTGAAAGAGGGCATCGGTCTCAGGGGTTATGCTCAGCAGAATCCTTTGATTGTTTATAAAAAAGAAGGTTTTGATATGTTTCAGGCTATGATTTCCAGGGTAAAAGAGGAGTCTCTGGGAATTTTGTTTAGAATTCAGATATCTGAACCTGATAGAATAAATGATCTAAGACAACCGGCAAAGCAGGATCTGGTATATTCCAGCGGAGACGAAGCTTCTCAAAATAAAAAGCCTGTTAAGCGAGCTGCTCAAAAAATTGGAAGAAACGCACCATGCCCATGTGGAAGCGGAAAGAAGTATAAGAAATGCTGCGGGAAATGATGGGGCAGGGACAATATTGAAGATTGAATATTGAAAATTGTATATTTGTGGAAATCGCTTCGCTCCATCATTTTAAACGAACTATACTGTAAACGGTTATAATTGAAGCTTTTTATGTTTTCTGTGTAATTTGCATAATCTGTGGATTAAAATTAACGGAATTCATTCAATATTCAATTTTCAATATACAATCTTCAATTTCTTTGGTCTTCAATATTCAATGATCGTAAATTGAGGTTGTTAAATGAGCTTGGCTAAACCCGATTATGAAGAAATTGTAGATTCTGAAACAGAGGAGGAAGTTAAAGAACCTTCAATGCATAAGGTGCTGCTGCATAATGATGACTATACAAGCATGGAGTTTGTTGTAGAAATTCTTTTATCTGTTTTTAATAAATCTATAGAAGATGCTACAATAACCATGTTGAAGGTTCACAAAGAAGGAATTGGAATTTGCGGGGTTTATACATATGAAGTAGCTGAAACAAAGGTGGATGCAGTTCATACTTTAGCACGGGAAAGAGAATTTCCTCTTAAATGTACTATGGAAAAAGAGTAACCGTTCAAGGTTCAGGGTTCACGGTTCACGGTTTCGGGTTCATGGTTAATCGCTTTACGATTTTTTCCTCATTCATTGATTTCATTGGGTGAACATTATGAACCAATCAACTTTTCAACCCTTGAACCTGGAACCTGAGTAGTTACATTTTTTCAACCTTTGAACCGTGAACTTTGAACCGTGAACCTGAGTAGTTACTAACGAGGTCTGAATCATGATTAGTAAAGAACTAAGCGCCACTCTTGGCCTTGCTGTCAGAGAGGCCAAGACAAGGCGCCATGAGTATGTATGTATAGAACATCTGCTTTATGCTATTTTATATAATAGCTCAGGCAAAGAAATTATTGAGAGTTGCGGCGGAAGTGTTGAGAATCTCAATAATACTCTTGAGGATTTTTTGAGTGAAAATCTTAAAAGCATTCCAGAAGGAAATGAGTATGTGCTGCAACAGACGATAGGTTTCCAGAGAGTTATCCAGAGAGCTGTCAATCATGCCAGGTCTGCTGAAAAACAAGAAGTCTTAGTATCTGATATGCTTGCATCCATGTTTCAGGAAAAAGATTGTTATGCCGCATATTTTTTAAATAAAGAAGGAATTACGCGTTTTGATGTTCTAAACTATATATCTCATAATGTAAGCAACCTGCCTTTCGGGGATGGAATGGGAGGATTTGCAAAAACCAAAAGGAAGAAGAAAAAGAAAGCTGCCGGCCCGCTTGAGGTTTTTACTATTGACCTTGTGAAAAAAGCTTCAGAAGGGAAAATAGACCCTCTTATAGGACGCAAATTAGAACTTGAACGGACAGTTCAGGTGCTTTGCAGAAGACGTAAAAATAATCCTGTTTATGTCGGTGATCCAGGTGTCGGGAAAACAGCTATGGCTGAGGGGCTGGCAAAAAAGATATATGAAGGCGATGTTCCGGATGTGCTTAAAGATATCAGTATATATTCTCTTGACCTCGGGGCTATTTTGGCTGGAACAAAGTTCCGCGGGGAGTTTGAGCAGCGTTTAAAAGGAGTTTTGTCTGAGCTGAAGAATAAAAAACAGGCTGTTTTGTTTATTGATGAGATTCATAGTGTTGTTGGAGCAGGGGCGACCAGCGGTGGTTCCATGGATGCATCAAACATACTCAAACCGGTTCTTGCAGCGGGCGAGCTGAGGTGTATCGGGTCAACTACTTATGAAGAGTATAAGAATTACTTTGAAAAAGACCGCGCTCTTTCTCGTCGTTTTGAGAAAATCGAAATTAAAGAGCCTTCTGTCTCTGAAACAGTTAAAATCTTAAAAGGACTCAGGCCTCATTATGAAGATTTTCATGGAATTAGTTATACTGATCAGTCGCTTAAAGTTGCTGCCGAGTTGTCTGCCAAATTCATAAATGATCGCTATCTCCCGGATAAGGCAATTGATGTAATTGATGAGGCCGGCGCATTTATCAAACTTTCCAGTGCTTCACGAAGAAAGAATGTTAATCCAAAAGACATTGAAAAGATTGTTGCAAAGATTGCCAGGGTTCCAATTAGAAGTATATCGACCTCTGATAAAGCAAAATTAGAGAGCCTTGAACAAGATCTAAAAAAAGTCATTTTTGGCCAAGATGATGCCATAAAATCTTTAGTTGGTTCTATTAAGCGTTCTCGTGCCGGTCTTGGCATGCCAGGCAAACCAGTTGGAGCCTTTTTGTTTTCAGGTCCTACCGGAGTAGGAAAGACAGAGGTCGCAAGACAGGCCGCGGCAATCCTCGGCATTGAGTTGCTGCGTTTTGACATGAGTGAATATATGGAAAAACACGCTGTGGCTCGACTAATTGGTGCGCCTCCAGGTTATATCGGTTTTGACCAGGGTGGTCTTTTAACCGACGGCATAAGAAAACATCCTTACAGCGTTTTGCTCCTTGATGAAATAGAAAAAGCTCATCAAGATATGTTTAATATTCTACTTCAGGTTCTTGACCACGCTACTTTAACTGATAACACCGGCAGGAAATCTGATTTCAGAAATGCCATTATTATGATGACTTCAAATGCCGGAACAAGGGAAATGAGTGCTCACTCTATCGGTTTTGGAGAAACAGATTATGATACGAAAAATAAAGGCAGGAAAGCTGTTGAAAAATTCTTTAGCCCGGAATTCCGAAACCGTCTTGATGGAATAATTAGCTTTAATTCTCTTACCGTAGAAATTATGAAAAAGATAGTTGATAAATTTATAGCGGAACTAAATGAACAACTGGCCGTAAAAAAGATCTCCCTTTCCATTTCTTCCAGAGCAAGAAACCGGATGGCAAAAAAAGGACATGATCCGCTTTTTGGAGCAAGACCTCTTTCCAGACTGATACAGATTGAGATTAAAGATATCCTGACCGATGAAATCCTGTTCGGCAAGCTGTCAGGCGGGGGAAAGGTTTTTGTTGATTTAGTAAATGACAGGTTGACATTTAAATAATTGAATATTGACGATCAAAGCAATTGAAGATTGTATATTGAAAATTGAATATTGAAGGAATTCTGTTATTTTATATGAATTAATGGAGCGAAGCGATTTCTACAAATATACAATATTCAATGTTCAATCCATATGAGATACCACAAATTTTCAATTTTCAATTGAATCATTCATGCCGGTTTTTCTTTTGTCTGATAAAATAATTTTTCCTCCACCACATCTTGCCGGCAGTGACGGCTTGCTGGCAATAGGCGGCGATCTTAGCAGAGAACGTCTTTTGCTTGCCTATAGAATGGGGATTTTTCCCTGGTTTTCAGATGATGAACCAATAATGTGGTGGTCTCCTGATCCACGTCTTGTGCTCTATCCCAAAGATATCAGAGTATCGAAAAGTCTAAAAAAATCATAAATAAAAATATATTTAAAGTGACAATAGATTCGTCTTTTGAGCAGACAATAAGTTTGTGTGCTCAGATAAGATTACAGAAAAATGAAGAAACCTGGATAGGCGAGGATATGATTGAAGCATACTGTAATCTTCATGAAGCAGGATATGCGCATTCAATTGAGGCCTGGCACGAAGGAGAGCTCGCAGGTGGATTATACGGTGTTTCCCTGGGAAAATGTTTTTTCGGAGAATCAATGTTTACTCGCATAAGTAATGCTTCAAAAGTAGCTTTTATAGCTCTTGTTGAATATCTTAAACCTAAGTTGAGCGATTTTTGGGGAAGAGATGTGCTGAGATCTTGATGCATAAGGATTTGCAAAAACCGCAGACATACCCGTGGATATGTCGAGGATTTTCGCGAATCCTTGATGCGCAACAGATCAGCGCAGATTGAGTAAAAAATCGCTCAATTTAGGTTCTAACAACTCTGTTATGTTTATCAACACGTTTAACTGTTAACCCGCTCGATAAAACGGCCGGTACAACCGCTTTATGAAAAACTTCATCAAGCTCTTTATTGCCAATTTGCATTATGACAAAGGCCTGGCCCATTTTAACCCTTTATTTTCATATTTATTTTTCCACACAACGCTCCGCTTCACCTGCCGGCGGCGAAAACCGTAAGCGTGATTAATAGTGACAGACTTTCTATTCGAAAGGCCTATAAGAAGCGGCACGTTACAGCCGGTCAGAATGCAAGCGGTTATTCTGCAATTTTATTTATCAAATCCACTAAAAAAGTTGCTAAATTTATCCTGAAGAAGCTTAGCGTTATAATAAGCACAAGGTGAAATTTGAAATCGATAAGTGCCTTTTTGAAATCGATATGACAAAGCACTTCCTTTTCTTCTTGCAACTTCAAAGAGATCGTCAGAACCCAGCTCAAAACCTTTTCCAAAATTGTATATTATAATGCCATTGTCTTTTACATCAACCACTTGATTTTTAATAACTGGAATAATTAAAAATACAAAAATCCCAAAGAAAATAAGCGCAGGAATAGTGGACTTGAGGCCGAATGAATGAAACGACAAAAACGTCATTCCAGCACTAACAATAAATGAAAATATCCCTAAAAACGCAATAAATTTTCTTTTCGGGTAAAATTCCATAAGATTATATGCAGAACACTGTTGATAAATGTAAAATTTTCCATGATATAGGTGCGACTTCGACAAGGACTTCGGTACATTAGTTTATAAGTTACTGTTAAGCTTTTAACGAGTAATTGTGGCGTATTACCAATTGCTCTCCGCGTTTAACCGATAAACTGACTGCGGGTTGCGAAATCTTCAGCTTTTGCCCTAATTCGCTTTGACTTATTCCCAACTTACTCGTTGCCCAGAAACAGAGCAGACTGCGAGCCGCAACCGTCTTTTTATATTTCCCGACGGCCAATACCTGCTCAGGTTTTAAGTCCAACAATTCTGCAACTCGTCCAAGTACCTTTTCAAAGTTAAACCCATTTGATTTAAGATAATATTTGCGCTCAAAGTCTTCCTTAGCCTGGGCAAGTACTTTTTTAACAAAGTCACTGTCTCCTAAAATGCGCTCATCGCCCTTTTGGTATGCACCGATTCTTCTCAATGCTTTTATCGCCGACCATCCGCCTGCACTGCGTATGAGACCACCTCCAACAAGATCGGACCGCTTTCCCTGTTCGATTCCCTTTTTGACAAATTCACGGTACCTGCGGATAGCTACAGCCTTATTGGAAGTAAATAATTTGAGTATATAATCCTTATCTTGCCATGTATTTGTCCTTTTTCCCAAAATGCAACTGTGTCCACAATAGGGATAACTGTTTAATCCCCTTAGATCTTTCACAATGCCGGCTCTTAAAGGATTTAAATGGATATATCGAACCAGTTCCAGGAGATAAGAATCTTCCCGACACAAAATGGATTTGTAACGGTTCTGAAAAAGATATCCATGCCGGCGATGCCGAAAATTGTAGGACACTGCGTAACCGGTCAAAAGCCTGCGCATTACGGTGGAAATTGATGTGGTTCCCGTTCGCAGCAATAAATGAAAATGATTTGGAATCAGCGCCCAGGAAAAACAGGTTGTTTGGGTTTCCGTAAGGATATTTTCAAGTCGATTTAAAAAATTATCCCTATCGACACTATCCTGAAATATCTTTTTACGTTCTATACCTCTGGCAATAATATGATGAAGCGCACCTGGCGCATCTATTCTTGATTGACGTGGCATGCAAACCGGATATCATAGTTCAAGCACCCTGTCAACTTATAAACTAATGTACGTCCCGAAAGTCGCCGTCCCGAAAGTCGCGCGAAAGTCGCGAAAGTTGTCCTAAAATTCTATGCTGACAAAACACATCCGAAAGATATGGGTAAAGACGAAGTTGGATTTTTTGCTTTGTCATCAATAATCTACTTGATTATATGAGATAGTTGAGGTAAGTACATAACAATCGTAATATTTGCAGGGGTGCCTGTCCGGCTGAGAAAATACCCTTTGAACCTGACCTGGATTATACCAGCGTAGGGAGCGGAAACTAAAATTTTGTTACGTTTTCATTTTCAAAGGGCCATATCTCCAGTAAGGAAGGTATTGGCCTTTTTTTAATTTACAGCATTGATATTAGTTCAACGTCTCGGAATTGTAATTTCTGTAACAATTTAGCCTTTTGAAAAAGAATCTGACAGGATAACAGGATAGACAAGATTTTATTTAAAGTGCACAAACAAAGCCAACTCTCATTGCAGTTAGCCAGTAAATCATAAAATATAATCACAACATGAAGAAGGTGTGTATCAAGGTATAAGGATTTAGATTTAGATTAACAGGAAAAGTTTCGACAATTTAAATCCTGAATATCTTGTCAATCCTGTCCAAAAAAATAATATTTAAAACAGCTAAGTGTTACTAATTTTTCTCAAGGAGATAAGTCATGGGCGTTAGCAGGGTTTTGACCATCGCGGGATCGGATTCTGGCGGAGGAGCGGGGATACAGGCGGATTTGAAGACTATCACCGTCTTGGGCGGATTCGGGATGAGTGTCATAACTGCCTTGACCGCTCAAAATACTCTTGGCGTACAGGGAGTTTATGAGGTTCCGGAAAATTTTGTAGAAAAGCAGTTTGATTCCGTAGCTACAGATATAGGAATTGATGCAGCAAAAACCGGGATGCTGGCCAATTCCAGAATAATAAAAATGGTTTCTAAAAAGCTGCGGCAATATGAAATAAACAAGCTCGTTGTAGATCCTGTAATGGTGGCAAAAGGAGGAGCTCCACTTATAGTAAATGAAGCAAAAAAATCCCTAATAGAAAAACTTTTGCCTTTAGCACTTATAATTACACCAAACATTCCGGAAGCTGAAGAACTAACTAAAATCAAGGTATCATCTATTGACGATATGAAAAAATCAGCCGAAATTATCTGCGGCTTAGGGGCAAAAAACGTAGTTGTAAAGGGTGGACATCTTGCCGGCAATCCCGTGGACATTTTGTATGATGGAAAAAACTTTCACGAGTTTACTTCCGAGAGGATAGATACAAACAATACCCATGGTACCGGATGTACATTTTCCGCTGCTATTACTACAAAACTTGCTGAAGGAAAATCTGTTTTTGAAGCAGTAAAAACAGCAAAAGAATACACAACTGCCGCCATAAGGTTTTCTTTAAATATAGGCGGCGGACATGGTCCGACAAACCACCTGGCCCATGTTCTGCAGGAAAGTGAACGATATAACTGTATTCAAAAACTTAAGACTGCTCTGCAAAGATTAAATGCTGAAAAATGCGGAAATATTATTCCCGAAGTACAATCAAACCTGGGTTATGCCTTAGCCTATGCAAACAAGGCAGAAGACATTGCAGCCATACCGGGGCGAATTATCAGGATTGGAGAAGAAACCGGAACTTTCGGCGATCTTGCTTTTGGAGCTTCCAGTCATATTGCCAGCATAATCCTGAGCACCATGAAATATAATGCAAACTACCGATGTGCCATGAATATAAGGTTTTCCAAAGACATTATCAATATATGCATGTCATTGGGATTTGATGTGGATAATTTTGACCGATCTGATGAGCCTGATGATACAAAGTTTAAAGAGGGGTATTCTTTAAAATGGGGAATTGATTCCGTACTTTCAAAGAGGAATTCAATACCAGATATAATTTTTGACCGCGGTGATTTAGGCAAGGAGCCGATGATAAGAGTTATAGGTAAAAATCCTGCCGAGGTTGTCGATAAGGTATTGAGTATATCAAAGAAATTAAAAACCTTGGGCTTGTTCTAATTTCGGCCAATAACAACTGTGCATACGGTTATTGATTGATGACTGTTGATTTATGATTGATGATTTGTGGAATCGCTTCGCTCTGTCTTTTTGTTATAAAATTAATAGAATACCTTCAATCAACAGTCATCAATCGACAATCAACAATGGATAGTGAATAGTGGCCAAAGTTAGAACCATACCCAAAACTTTTCGAGCTGTGCGGTTAGGATTGAGTTTTAAATAAGTTTTCCATTTGGGAATATACTGCCTGTAGGAGGGGTTTTAACCCCGACCATATATGAGTAAATTTACATTTGTTGGTGATCTGCATCAATAGGTCGCGGTTAAAACCGCTCCTACATTATTTCTGATTATAACAGATTTTGGAGAGATGACGATTGACAGCTAATGGCTAACCGCACAGGTCGAAACTTTTGATAAATAGATAGGTACGAAACTTTATAGTAAAGGAGTGTAATAATATTATGGCATTAAATGAAGTTATAATAACCAAAGCAATAATAGACCGTTTTTCACAAAAATTTCTGGAATATACAGAGGTTGATACTGCAATCGTCGGCGGAGGCCCATCCGGACTTGTAGCAGCGTATTTTCTGGCAAAAGCCGGAAAAAAAGTAGCTCTTTATGAACGCAAGTTAAGTATAGGCGGCGGAATGTGGGGCGGCGGAATGATGTTTAACGAAATAGTGGTGCAAAAAGAAGGCAAAGAAGTACTGGATATTTTTGATATAAAAACAAGAGAATATCAGCCGGGATATTTTACAGCAGACGCCGTTGAATCCATTAGCACGATATGCTCATATGCAACTAAGGCTGGGGCAAAAATCTTTAATTGTATGAGTGTGGAAGATGTTGTAATTCGGGAAAATCGCGTTATTGGTCTTGTCATTATATGGTCACCTGTTGAAATGGCAGGACTTCATGTTGATCCCCTTACAATTATGGCGAAAAATGTTGTTGATGCAACAGGACATGCAACAGAAATGCTTCATGTTATTGAGCGAAAAGCAGATATGAAGTTAAATACTGAAAGTGGGGGAGTAATGGGCGAACGGTCCATGTGGGCAGAGAAGGCAGAAAAACTGACAATTGAAAATACCAGAGAAATCTGCCCAGGTGTATATGTCGCAGGAATGTCGGCAAACGCAGCTTTTGGTGGCCCAAGAATGGGGCCGATCTTCGGAGGAATGCTTCTCTCAGGAAAGAAAGTAGCAGAGCTTATTATTGCAAAAATGGAGATATAGATTATGACTCAATTAGAAATGGCGCGTAAAAATAAAATCTCAGAAGAAATGGAGATATGTGCCGAATATGAAGGGGTTGAGCCTAAATTCATTCGCAAGGGAATTGAAAATGGTAATATAGTAGTAATAAGAAACAAAAAGCACAAATCCATTTCACCTCTCGCAATTGGCAAGGGTTTAAAAACAAAAGTCAACGCCAATATCGGAACGTCAAAAGACCGTACAGATATTGATTTAGAACTCAAGAAGGTAAGAGTATCTGTTGCCGCCGGAGCAGATACTATTATGGATCTCTCTACAGGTGGCGATATCAGGGCAATAAGGAAAGCAATTATCAAAGAATCATCATTGGTAATTGGAACAGTACCTATATATCAGGCGGCAGTTCAGATGCTGGATTCTAAAAAAGCTATCGTTGAAATGACCGCTGAAGACATGTTTGGAGTCATAGAAGAAAATGGTGAAGACGGTGTGGATTTCATTACAGTTCATTGCGGGATAACAAAAAAAAGTATTGGCTGTCTTGAAATTGGAGGGCGTCGTTTAGGCATTGTCAGCAGAGGAGGATCGTTTTTAGCTAATTGGATAAGATGTAACAAAAGAGAAAATCCTCTCTATGAACAATATGACAAGTTGCTCGAAATAGCTAAACGTTACGACATGGTCCTCAGTCTCGGCGATGGTTTGAGGCCGGGATGTATTGCCGATGCAACTGACAGGGCACAGATTGAAGAGCTGATAACCCTTGGCGAACTTACAAAAAGAGCAAGAGATCAAGGTGTTCAGGTTATGATTGAAGGCCCAGGACATGTTCCAATCAGAGAAATTAAGGCTAATGTTGAGCTGGAAAAAAGTCTTTGTCAGGGAGCTCCATTCTATGTACTTGGTCCAATTCCCACAGACATAGCGCCTGGCTATGACCATATTACTGCCGCTATTGGAGGAGCCATTGCCGGATCAGCCGGCGCAGACTTCCTGTGTTATGTTACTCCGGCGGAGCATTTAAGATTACCTACTATAGAAGATGTAAAAGAAGGTATAATTGCTTCAAAAATTGCCGCACACATTGCAGACATCGCAAAGGGAGTTCCCGGCGCAATTGAAAAAGATTTACTCATGGCAAAATACAGAGATGAATTCAACTGGGAAGGCCAGGTAGACCTTTCTATAGACCCTGAAAAAGTAAGGGCCTGTCTAGAAACCAGCGAAAGTGCCGGCAAAGAAGGGTGTACCATGTGTGGTGAGTTTTGTGCGATTAAACTGGGGAAGATATAGATTATCTGATAATCTATAACTCGCTACCTGCGAGGTCTGCTGCCCGGCTTTCAATGGCGGCATACATTTTTATTCGCTTTAGCCAGCCATTCCATTAATCTATTCCACCAGCTTTTCTTCTTGATAAGCTCACTTGAATTTTTGAACGGTGATATTTTATTGTTCATAAAGAATTACCTGTTTTAACCATAATAATAGCCGGAATTGTTTTGATATATCATATATTCCAATTCATCAAGAAAATTATTATAAACCCCAGAGCAAGCTCTGAACTCAAACCAGCAATCTATTTTGAACTTGCCTGCGATTACCAAAGATGATATTAATTTCAAAAACAGTGTTGCTGTCCAATAGTGCTATAAAGAAGGCTTGATTCAAATGAGTAAAAAGGCTGAAATCATAAAGCTTAAACCCTCAGATGTCGAACACGTTGAAAAAATACGAATGCAGCTTGACTCAGGCCGTCAGATCTTGGTTTTATTCCAGTGAAAAGGAGGAACTTATCGAGATTACCGCTCCTGAAGGAGAGATTATTATGAAGGTTCGGATGACCGATGACGGGCCTGTTATCTCGGTCAGCGGGGCTCACCTTGAACTGAAATCAACCGAAACCATTGCGCTGGAAGCTAAAAAGATAAAGATAAAAGCTGAAGAAAAAGTTGCAAGCTGTGCGGGTAGGATTAAGCCGCCAGTTTAAAATCTAATTCCTTCGCTTCGAACCATTTGTCACTTTCTTTATTTCTTTTTAAGGCGGTGATTGTTGCCAGGCTTACAGAGCCTGTTTTTGACCAGCTCATCCCATTATGTTTTTGACGCTCTGAAACTACAAGATCATTCATCTTTTCACCAATGGCGCTCGAATTACACAAACCAAGTTCTTTCCTGGCTGCATAGCAAGGAATGTACGGTTTGTTCCTCATCAGATATTTGATCAGCTTATCAAGCGCAGCCATATTCTTTATTGAATCCTTGGCGATTTCCTCCAGATATGCCTCTGCCTTATCTGTTAAGCCATACCACAGCAATGGCTTGAGCTTTTCAAGAATATCGTTACGAATAATGTTAATCACCGCAATAAAATAAACAGAAAAGGGGGAATATTTTCAAAATAGATTGACTAAAAGTTTCAAGATGTCGGATTAAATGGGCTTTCAACTGGAAGCCTTTTTTTATTGTATAGGAAATTATAAAATTAAGCTT
>Ga0255432_1053_pt1 | contig 22030 bp, 20 predicted proteins | sample ANMaggSeSYBR02I6_FD_182656 | JGI IMG/M metagenome (GOLD analysis project Ga0255432, IMG submission 182656) | Sediment cell enrichment communities from methane seep in Santa Monica Basin, California, United Staets - ANME aggregate JGI... | ecosystem: Environmental > Aquatic > Marine > Cold seeps >...
TTTGACAAGTTTTTGACACCAATTTTGCATAAGTGAAAATCCGTGGCGAACTACTACCTTTTGCTGCCCCTAATCCGCGACGAGCCAATATTTTTTAACTTGACAGTCATCTTTTTTTTATGAGCGGCTATCACCTTTTTTTGTGACTACTCACGTAGTCAGGCTGAAGCTGTTTAGACTGAAGGGGTCAGAAGAGCACGATTGCCGTACTTTGGCGAAAATATCTGATTCTTGCACCAAACATGGCTTCAAAATGCGCTTTTTCCTAACAGCCTTCAGCCTATCCACCTGAGTAGTTACCTTTTTCTTTTCTGTTGTTTTATCGCTCGTGCTTTTTTATTGTTTTTTTCCACCAATCCTCAAAGTCATTTTTTTTATTCCACCAGTTATCTATATCTTTTTCTGAGTTCAGCCAATCCGGGTGATTCCATTTCCACCTGTGTTTCGCATTCCACCCGGTTATTATGATCCTGGTTGTTCCTTTGAATTGCTTTCCGTTTTTTAGCTCACCTGAAAGGGTTAGCTCATATTCCTTTCCGGAGCTCATCTCAGGAAGGGTTTCCATGGCCTTAAACTTGTTGAATTTAACCAGCATCACAGGGCTTTTGTGTTTCTTTAAAAGCTTGTTAGTATGATGCCACTCTTTAAAGCCTTTCCTTTCTTTGAAGTATCGATTTTCTTTTGATTTTACAATTAAAGCTATCTTTTCCTCCCTGTTAAACCTCCAGGGCTGAGGATGTAGCAGATAATTGAATAGGATTGTTTCAGGAACTATTTCTTTTACGCTATAAGGCGTGCCTTGATTGTCCTTGAGGTTGGCTATCATGCAAAGGATAGAAACCCTCTCGGCAAAATGCCTGATCCACTCTTTTTCCTCCATATGTTCTTTTATCCAGTTGTACCAGTTGAGGTTCCATCTGTTGGGATTGATTTTTATGGTAGAGGATATGATTTCTTCAGGCTTGATATAATCCAGATACTCGTGCAGTTCTTCGTCACCGGAAAATTTATTGGTCATCTTCCACTTTCCATTTTCCTGCACAAATGTTGAAGGCCCTTGCATAATAGTCCCATCTTTTTCATAACTTTTAACAACTAAGATTATCCCGAACTTATATTCTATCTTATTAATGATAAAGATGTCTTTTAGGCCTTTGACTGTATCAAATTTTTTTCGGGGATCTATACCGGCTTCTTCATATTCTCTCTTATTCTGAGCGGCCGACTCAATAGTGAAAGTTTCATAGTACCACTCGAGATCTTTTTTTATTAGGGAAGAAATCATGGCAGCATAAGTATTTTCTGGCTTATCATATTTCGCTTGGCTCTTATCTATGATTTCTACCTTTGTGGGGTATCCCCCTTCTGCTGCATAGCAGAACCCATTGACTAAGAAAAAGACACTTAAATTCAACAAAAAAAATGCAACAGCACATTTAATCCTAATCATTTCTATTGTCTTCATAAAGACCTGCCTCCTATCCGCCTGTGATTACTTTAGAGTTGGGAGAGAAATTATTACTGGTAAAAGATTATCTTTCTCAAAAAAGGTTCTGCTCGCTTCAAAAATTAGAGGCGCTCCAAATAGAGGAATCTCAATCTTAATTAGACTCGATGCCGTTAGCCCGCCCCAATTAGTTGTAATCTTCAAGTTTGTTAATTCTGTTCTGAGCTTTTCAGTTACGATAGTCGAACCTGCTATCTCTCCCTTGAGAATAATGACCTTGGGAAGCTTTGCCTTAACCAAGCCTCCCACCTTGACCCTGACAGCGAGATCGCCTCCTCCGCTCCAAATCGTATTGTACTCACAAGCCTTGTAACTTCCATTCAACCCGACACTTCCAACTCCAGAAAGAGTAGTTTTTAATAAATCTGCTGCAACCCATTTTTTGAACTTGGGTGGTATTGGAACCCCTACGATAGTGAATGGACCGGCATCAACAGACAAACTGACACTAAAACTCCCATCTGTTGATTGTGCCACGCCAAATACACAACACTCTTTAAAATCCTTAAAATCGTCTTTTGCAGAAATATCTATTTTGTCTGCAAGACCTATAACCTTCAGTGGTTTGCTTATATAATTAGGGATCTCAAAAGAAATACCTTTGGTAGTCTTTACTTTGCTGTTAACAACTGTAATCGTTGTTGCTGCCTCATCCGACCCTGCTCCTGTTCCACTATAGGCTGTTACTGTTACCTCGGCAGATTGAGATAATGTGCTAAATGACAGTGGATTTACTATCACAAGATCCTCAAATCCGGATGGATTGGTAACAATGCTGAAATCACCACTGGTTAATGTCGTTCCCGAATTAACACAAGATGGTCCGGTAATCGATTCTACACCAAAGACGGTTACATTATGTATAGCAGGACATGGCTCACCACCGTCCGGGGGCGTGTAAACAACTTCAATAGCTACATCCCCGGGTTCCTGGCCTGTGAAACTAGCTGAAGAGATGCCTGGAAGAAGGCCTGGCAGTCTCTCCCAGATATATGTCCCACCTTCCGGGCTGCCGGATGCAGTGAGAGTAATGTGATTTCCTACACCGACCACTGATGGCCCTGATATGGAAACTGAACACTCTTTTAATACTGTAATAGTATGCGTACCATAACACGGCTCCCCATCACCCGGGGGATTATAGGCAACCTCAACGGTTACATCACCTGGCTCCTGGCCTGTGAATTCGGCTGTTGAACCATTTGCTACCAATCCCTGCGTAGCAGACCATTCATAAGTTCCATCGGGTGGAATTCCTTCAGCAGTTAAGGTAATGGGCGGATGGATCTCCTTCAGCAGTCAAGATAATGAGCGGATCACCTATCTTAAACTCCTCGGGGCCATTTATTTTTACGTAACATATACAGACCCATATAGCTTTTCTTGCATGACATTTTTTACCTTTAGGGCTTGTATATGTTATTGTAACATAAATATATTCTGAAAATGAAGGCTTATAACCTGTTAGCTGTGCTGTTGAACCATTTGGCACGAGGTTGGGCGTATTGGACCAGGAATAGGAACCTCCGGCAGGAGCACCTGAAGCGCTTTAGGTAATTGTCTGGCCTTCTTTTATTACATTTGGCCCATCAAGTGTTACCTCACACTCCCATGCATATGTAAAGACTGGATGAAAAACCAGTATTATCAATGAGAACAATAGTGTTTTTGTTCTTAATCTATTCATCTGTTTTGAATCTTTAACAGTTTTTTGCGTGCCTTCTTTTTCCACATACTATCTTCAACCATTTTATACATATTTATTGCTTCATCTGCCTGGTTTTCATCCTCATAAACCTTGCCTAACTCATATCTGGCATAATTGATCTCTTTATGGTTGGGATGGTCTTTAATAAACATTTTCAGAAATTTTTTAGCTCTCGGATAATCTTCCTTATTACTGTAAACCTTTGCAAGCCAGAGATAGGTCTGGGATTTTATATATTCTATCTTTTCTTTTTTTGCCGGTTTTAAAGGAACGTTTTTTAACTTATCGGCAATCTCCAGGACACTATTGGCGCTTTCCTGAACTAAATCATATCCTTCTAAGGCATAGGCATATTTTTCTATGATCCATTGCGCCCTTAATGCCATGTATGTATCTTCATTTTCTGAAATAAATTCCCTGGCAGAGGACAGCCCAAGGCTAAAGGTGGCTGATGAGAGTTTATCCATACCCTTCCATTTCAGGTCCCTGGCCAGATTCAGCGAGGTCTCAAAATCTGATATATCATTGACTATGTCTGAGAGCTGTTTCATCTCATTCTGAACCAACTCTAAATCTGCATCTCTTGACCAGTAAGAATCTATCAATCTTGAATATGCCTTAAGGGCAAAAAAAGGTGGATCCGGATATCTGTTAATATATTCAGCATAATACTTTATCGCAGAATCCCAATCTTCGTTGCTCTGGGATAGTCTGCCTAACAGAAACAAAGCCTTTCGGCCAAAAGTTGTATATGAGTACTGATCGGCTATTTCTACAAGGAGACTTGAGCCTTCCTGCTTTTTTCCACATTTTAGATAGGTCACGGCAATTTTATACATGTTGTTGGTGGAAAGATTTTCTGCAGGGTATTTCTGAGATATCTGTTCAAATAATGCTTTAATGGAGTCTTTATCTTTTTTCTTGTGAAAGATATTTAATAATTTTAAAGATGTTTTTACCAGGGTATTAATGATGGAAGAATCAGGATCGTATTCTTTGTCATCAATTATTTCTTTTAGTAGTTTCTCTCCATCTGTTTCTAACCCGTGTCTCAGATATAAGGTGGCAAGATTATATCTGTCATTCAGATCAAAATCAGGGGTTGGATAGTTCGATTTCAGGGATTCAAGCAAAGAAGCCAGTCTTTCATCTTCTCCCTGAGCCTTGTATATCTTAAAAAGTTTTGAAAAGGCTCTTAGGGTAACCTTGTTGTTAAAAGGGGCATAATATTCTTTTTGTTCCTTGATTATCTGCCTGAAAATGTCTGTGCCATCTTCTAAATGGCTATTGTCAAGATAAATTAAGGCAAGACTATACATGTTCTTTGATCCAAAACTACTGCTTAAATAGGCACCCTTTAATTTATTGATCCATTTATCGACTGCCTCGCCTTCCCTGTTTTCCCTGTATAAGTCAAGTAGATTTGAATAGGCTATGAGCAGGTTTCTTATGTAATATTGTATTCTTTTATGGTATTGAGGTGAGTGTGAATCCCGCGTGGTTGGATGGGATTCAATATATTCCTGGTAGTATTCTATGGCCTCTTCAATCCTGCCTTCATCTCCGGCAATGTTTCCCTTGCTTAAAAGGTAGTATTTGCCCAAGGCAAGTGTATTGCCGGCAAAAAGTAAGAGAAAGGCCAGTACGAAAAACGATATTTTATTAATATTAACCACAGGCTATTTTTTGTTTTGCGTTTTTTGAAGGATACCTTTTATGAACTTCAAAATATCTATATCTGATTGATATCCCGGAATAGATTTCTCAAAATTGATGCGGGCGCCTATTTTGGCTTTATCTGTAATTATTCTTAAGATACAAAACGATACCCGGTTTGCATAACAAACCTGAGCAATTGCACCAGCCCCCATATCAACGGCCATGGCCTTGAATTTCTTAAAGAGCCACTCCTTTTTATTCTGAGCAGATATAAACTGATCCCCGGTGACTATTATCCCTTCTATGATTCTATTTTTGGTCTTTTTCTTATTATTGGCATAAAGGAGGGCCAAGTTCCTGAGCCGTTTATCCGCCAGATTATAGCCCGGTTCATCCCGGTTAGTGCCATCTGGAACTCTGCTCCAGATAAAACCATAGGGCTTGATGGTGCCAAAATCATGCTGAAAGACTTCAGTTGCAATGATGATATCCCCGATGTTCAGACCTTTGTTTATTGAGCCTGCCGGGGCTATGGAAACAACAGATGTTACAGGGTAATGAGATAATAGGGCCTGGGCGGTTATGGCATTATTCACCTTGCCCATGGGAGATCTTACCAAAACAACATCTATATTATTTATCTTGCCTGAATAGAATTCCCTTCCGGCGTTTTTTGAAATCTCTTTTATCTTCAGGCTCTTTTTTATCTGTTCCAGATTTGAATTAAAGGCAACTATTATTCCGATGTCAGCCAGGCTGATGTTTATTGAGATTAATACCAGGATTGGTGCTATACAGCCTATTGTGAAATACCTCATCGCCTATATGCTTAATTGGCCAAGTTGTTCAAGAAGCCTGTTGCCTATCTTGGGATTCACCATTTTTACAAAATTTATCTTCCCCAATAATGAGGTCTTGAACTCGTTTAGGGGGTAATCAAAGGGATTATTCAGGTTTTTCTCCTTTTTGGCCCATTTTTTTACCTCATGCTTAATATCTTTATGGTGACAGTTATAGATTACCGCCCTTAGTTTTTTTATTTCTTTTTTATCAATATTAGGCTTTTCGTTTACCACAATACCGGTTATCTTTTGTCTCCCCGCGTTTCTCAATACCCTCATTTTTGTCTCATTTATTTCAAATCCCTCTTCTCTTATTATCTCCTTAAAAAAAGGTATCATTTTATTTATACTTCTATTATTACTCGAAACGGTTATATCATCTGCATAGCGTGAGTAATCAAAGCCCATTTTATCTCCCAGCCTGGAGAACCTCTTGTCCAATCTTGTACTTACTATATTGGCTATGGCAGGGCTTGTCGGGGCGCCTATTGGTAATCTTCCATTATGAGTAACTAATCTTGTCAGCAGCAAGGATACCTGGCGAGGATAACCCAATGCGATAAACATCCCCAGTACTCTTTTAAATGTTATACTGGGGAAAAAATCTTTTACATCCATCTTTATAACGACTTTTTTCCCTATATGCCTTTTGGCATTGGTAAAAATAGATCTTCTCTTTCGAAAGCCTTCAGCGTGGGAATTTAATCCCACCCTTTGTAAAAGATCGTCCAATATTTTTCTCTGGACCCCTTTTAGATAAGGCCTTGGTGCAAGGATCTCTCTTTTGCTCCCATCTCTTTTTTTTATATTAAAACAGGTATAATGTTTTATCCTGTCGTTAGCCAGCCAGTTCAATCTTTTAGTGGATATCTTAAGAAAGTGGGCAAGGTGGGATGAAGTAAATACACATCTAAAACTCCTCTTTTGCATTTCCAAAAAATAGGAGGCTAAGAAGTTCAGAATCCTGTGATCAAGATGTCTGTTTTTATCGAGGAACTCCTGTAGTTCTTTGTTTTTGCTGGTTATCCTGTTACCGTAATAACGAATCTCTTTACCCTGATCTAACCTCAGCCCGGCATAGGCTTCAATCAGATCAACAATCTCCGGTTCAACCTCAGCTCTTTGATTAGTGAGCCTGAGATTCTTGATAAACTTTTCTTTATTATTGCACAGGTATCTGTGATCCATTCTTTGTTCCATAAAAAATTGATACCGGGGCCTTATTTTACCTGATACATAACCTGCACTGGTTAGTAGTGCTGGTGCGAAGCAAGTCAACGTGCTTGCATAGCGTAACGCTATACTACTACTCTAAAATCTGTGGCCCCGGTATCAAAACGTAAGATTTTTTAAGAACAAAACGCCCTTCAGGCGGATTAAAAAAACAGCGTGAACGCTTATATTCACTAACTTTAAAGGGATTTTGATTTTATAATTTCCTATACAACAATGAAAAATCCGGTTTTTTTGTCTTTTTCAGATACTTATGGTTTGGAAATGGAATCTGACAGCAAATAGGGTTATTACCCCTGTTTTTACTATTGTTTTTAGAACATCGGTTGGAATCCTCACGGTCTGGGGTCAAACCTTGATTATTATAATAAAGCTTGACAACTCAATGAATGAAACAATCAAGGTTTGATAATCATATAAAGGGTTTAGTATTGAGCTGCAGCAAAATCATCGCCAAGTTCTTTACTTTGCAGCCAGGTAGGGTGCATTCCATGCACCACAAATACCGAATTAATAATATATTCGTAACTAATCAGGTGGATAGGCTGAAGGCTGTTAGGAAAAAACGCATTAAAAGCCATGTTTGATGCAAGAATCAGATATTTCCGCCAAAGTACGGCAATCGTGCTCTTCTTACCCCTTCAGCCTTCAGTCTAAACAGCTTCAGCCTGACTACGTGAGTAGTTACATATATTCTTCATTGAATTCTTTTTGGTGCGTAAAACGCACCCTACAATCTGGATGGAACGTACTGAAGCTGCCACTTGACAATATTCCAGAAACTGGTTGATATAACGATGAAGCACGATGGCCTCTCCTTGTTGACCTTTGGATCATGCTTCATCATCAGCAATTCCCGATGGCAATGTAACCTATTGATAATAATCGAAATTAAATTGATGCTTTCGTAAACAAAAATTGTTAAAAATCAGTTGGTTACACCATTTGGCGCAAACCATAAACCCCCGTTTTAAAATAACATGTTGAATTTACAGCAAAAAAGTTTACGAAAAGGGTTTTTAAAAGCATTGTTAAATCAATATGTTATCATGACGTCGGGAATCGCTGCTTCATCATTAAACGCCTATTAATACAAACCGCGCTAACTACGAGGTTTATTGGTTATCTCTCCGAATATCAATCTCCAAAAAAATATTGAATATCGTTTGACGCAATATTTTATGTTAGGTATTATAGCTATTTTAATCCATATGAAATAAAGGTGTGTCTATGCGAACTATACAAATGACCTTGGATGACAACCTGGTTCAATCGGTCGACAAGGTAGTCAAAGAACTCAAAACGACCCGATCTGCTTTCACACGAAGTGCTTTACGAGATGCAATCAATCATTTTAGCATTAGTCGTCTTGAAGAGAAACACCGGAGGGGATATGAGTTGCATCCTGTGAACAAGGAAGAGTTCAGTGTGTGGGAAGAGGAACAGGATTGGGGGGATGAATGAAGAGGGGAGAAATCAGATGGTATAAATTCAAAGCGCCTGATAAGAAACGTCCCGTGTTGATTTTGATCCGCGACTCCGTTTTGGAATACCTTGGAGAAGTCACTGTTGCACCGATCACATCAACAATCAGAGACATACCAAGCGAAGTATTTTTGTCGAAACTTGATGGTATGCCAAGTGATTGTGCTATCAATTTTGATCATATTCAGACAGTCTCAAAAGGGAAAGTGGGTTCGCTCATTACAACTCTTTCCCCGCAAAAAAAGGGACAAGTGCGCCAAGCAGTCTTATTTGCATTAGATTTATAGGTACGAACCAAGATAGTGGAGAGATCGCATGCACCTTGACGCCCAAAGCCGGTGCGCTTTTGCCATTTCAGACAAAAAGAAAACACTGATCTGTTTTGCGCATCTTATTGTTTTAAGCTTTTAGACAGAACTAGAAGGTAAAATTGAATATGGAGATACCGCTGCTAAATGACATTGTTATCATATTTGTGCTGTCCATTGCTATTCTCTTTATATGCCATCGACTTCGAGTGCCGGCAATTGTTGGATTTCTTCTTGCCGGGATATTGGCCGGGCCGTACGGACTTGGACTGGTAAAGGCGGTTCATGAAGTTGAACTTTTAGCTGAAGTCGGTGTTGTGTTATTGCTTTTTACTATTGGAATCGAACTCTCACTTGAAAAGCTGCTGCAAATCAAGAAATCAGTTCTCATGGGAGGCTCGATTCAGGTGTTGCTTACATTTTTGGTTACTTTTGTTATAGTTAGGCAACTGGGCCAACCTGTCGGCAACTCAATCTTTATAGGATTTCTTATATCCCTTTCCAGCACGGCCATTGTTCTCAAACTGATCCAGGAAAGAGCTGAAGTTGATAGCCCCCATGGGCGTACTGCTCTTGGCATCTTGATTTTTCAGGACATTATTATTGTTCCAATGATATTGATTACGCCTTTACTGGCCGGAGCACCAGGGGGTGCGGGCGAATCCGTCCTTGTTCTTATTGCCAAAGGGATCGGAATCATCGGGTTGGTGATCGTCAGCGCTAAATGGATTGTACCACAGGTATTGTATCAAATCGCCCGGACACGAAGCCGGGAACTTTTCATTTTGAGCATAGTTGTAATTTGCCTCGCAGTTGCGTGGATAACTTCCAGCGCAGGTCTTTCCCTTGCCCTTGGCGCTTTTTTAGCAGGATTGATTATTTCCGAATCCGAATACAGTCATCAGGCGCTCGGAAGTATTTTACCCTTTCGTGACGTTTTCACAAGCTTCTTTTTTGTTTCCATCGGCATGTTGCTGGATGTGGGCTTTCTTTTCCGGCAACCGGGAACCATAGCGCTGATTGCTTTGGGAATTTTGGTTCTAAAATCCATCATTGCCTGCTTTGCAACAGTTTTATTAGGATTCCCTTTTCGTACTTCAATCCTGGTTGGCCTTGCACTCAGTCAGGTTGGTGAATTTTCTTTCATTTTATCCAAGACCGGTGTTGAACATGGTTTGCTTACCGGAAATATTTATCAGATGTTTCTGGCTTTTTCTGTGCTTAGCATGGCGGCGACACCATTCATTATAACCCTGGCGCCACGCCTGGCGGACATTATCCTGCGGTTGCCGCTGCCAAAAAGGTTAATATCGGGCTTTTATCCTGTTCCAGAGATAAAGGTTAAGAGTAAAAAAGACCACCTCATTATAATCGGCTTCGGAGTCAATGGTAGAAATGTAGCACGAGCCGCACGGCTATCAGGTATTCCCTACGTAATCATTGAAATGAACCCGGAAACAGTAAAGAGCGAACAGGCAAAGGGTGAACCGATTTATTATGGTGATTCAACCCAGGAGGTCGTACTTCAGCGCGCAAACATCAAAGATGCTAGAATTGTTGTAACTGCTATTAATGATCCCGCGGCAACCCGTAGAATTACCGAAATCATTCGGAGACTTAATAAAAAGGTTCATTTGATTGTACGAACACGTTATTTCCAGGAGATGAAACCTCTGTATGAATTAGGAGCCAACGAGGTTATTCCGGAGGAATTTGAGACATCAATGGAGATCTTTACCCGGGTTTTGGCTAAATATCTTATACCCAGAGATGAAATCGAGAGGCTGCTTGCTGAGGTGCGATCAGATGGTTATAAGATGTTTCGAAGCCTTTCTAAGGTGTCGGCATCTTTTTCCGATTTAAAACTACAGCTTCATAATGTTGAAATCAGCACGTTTCGGATCTCGCAAGGATCACTGTTGATTGGGAAAACCCTTGCCCAGATCGAGTTAAGAGGGCGTTATGGGCTTTCTGCAGTGGCAATACGACGGGACTCACAGATATTGGCCAACCCGGGTGCAGACATGGTCCTTCAATCCAACGATGTGCTTTTTGTCCTTGGATCTTCTGAAAAAATATCAGAAGCTATTAACACATTTTCATCATCAAACAAAGGGAATGAAAGGTTATGAATCCCTATTTCATATCGGGAGTTATCGGTGCTGTTCTTGGCCTCAAACGCACATGCCCTGAGTGCAGAGTTGACACCGGTATTTCCTGTTTACATATGATGGGAATGCGAGAGGTTATAATATCTACATTGGAAGGATGATGAGAGATGAAAAAGATTAAGCTTTTTATAGATCCTATTCTTTATTACATGGAAGATAGTTCCATGTTTGCGGGTTCACATTATATTGATTTATTCAAAGGGGAAGTTATATCGCCGGATGTTGATGATATTAGCCATGAAGATGTGGAGAATGAAGACAGATATTTTTACATTGAACCAATTACAAGTCATGAAGGCTATGAGATAATGCAAAATTTTGTTGCATTAGAGGAATCAGATGAAATAAGAAGTCGTATGTTTGATGTACTTGAACAAAAGAAGCCATTCCTAAACTTCAAAAATGCTATAGCGGATTATCCGGATATACAAAAGAAATTTTATGAGTATAAAGACAATAGATTAAAGGAGATTCTCAAAGACCGCCTTGCTGAATGCGGTTATGCATTAGAAAATTAAACCTTTCAAAATCGCTCAGCCTGGGCAAGGAGGAGTTATATAATGGACCAACCAATTCGAATAATGCCGTGTTTGGACATGCGGAACGGACGTGTCGTCAAGGGCGTCCACTTTGTGGACATCCGAGACGCAGGTGATCCGGTCGAATGCGCACGAGCGTATTGTGACAATGGCGCAGACGAACTGGCGCTGCTGGATATCACGGCTACAGTGGAAGGTAGAGCCACCATGCTCGACGTAGTCAAACGCGTAGCCGAAGTCACGACGGTGCCATTTACCGTTGGCGGAGGGATTTCTGATGTAAAATCGGCAGAGCTGGTGTTAAACGCAGGCGCAAACAAGGTGTCGACCAGCAGCGCTGCCTTTCGGAAGCCTGAACTGATCGCAGGACTGGTCAAAGCGCTCGGCGCCGATAAGGTGACGGTGGCCATCGACGTAGATCAGAACGAGGCCATGCCCTCAGGCTATGAAGTCTATATCGATGGGGGACGGACAGCTACCGGCTCGGATGCGATCGAATGGGCAAAGCGTGTTGACGGCTACGGCATCCCGGTTATTCTGCCTACCAGCAAAGCGGGCGACGGCGCGCAAACCGGTTATGATCTGCCGGTGATCAGGGCAATCAAGAAAGTGGTTTCGGCCGACGTGGTAGCCTCCGGTGGCGCAGGGAAACTGGAGCATTTCTATGAGGCGGTCCAAGCGGGCGCTACAGTCTTGCTTGCCGCTTCGATGTTTCATTTTGGGATCATTGGGATTGGCGAGTTAAAGAACTACCTCCTGGGCCGAGGTGTTACTATCTGCTGAATCTTCTATGCTGGCCTTTACTCATGTGTTGAGACATATTTTTATCCTTAATTAACAATTAGTTATTAACAATTGATTATTAATTATTTGTTTTATGTTTTTATATTTATGCCCAAAAAGCCAATAATAATAGTTAATAATCAATTTATAACTGTTAATTGCTAATGGAGAGATAACTTATGGGTAAAGAGCAGTTCTATAGCGACGGGTTAAAATTCCCCAACAACCGGCTCAAGCGGATGGGGAAGTTTAGCGGGCTAAAATTCTTTGTAAATTCTTGCCAAAGGATGACCGGGAGCTTTTATCTCAAGATCCAAAAAATAACCATAGGGTGTTTGAACAATAGAATAGCCTGTTTTTTCCAGCCGTTCCCGTGTTCGGTCTAATAATTTTTGCGCCTTTATTGCTTCAGCCTTTTCTTCTCCCAGATGCGTGAAAGAATGAAGAACGATATTTTTTGTTTCCCATTTGCGGGCCAGCCACTTTGAGTTTTTTACCAGCTTTGTCTCAGCAGAGCTGCCGTCTTCAACATCCCTGGGTTCTATATGAATGAAAGCCACCACAGTATTATCGTTTTCAGCAGGCTTGGCATCCGGAGCATTTTCAAGAGTTTTTATGGCCGGAGACCAGTTAAAATTATTGCAAAACCAGAATAATACACGCATTTTTCTTTCCCCCTATTTTTGTCGATACTCTATCTATTAAGAAAGACCTAAATTAGAATATTTTTTCCTATAGTTATGTAATAATTTACATAATCTATAATATTATACTTATACATATTAAACTATTATATCAAATAATTATATTATTAGAAGAATATTATATCTCCCGCTTTGTTTCATATCTCCCAATGGTTAAATAGATCCCATAAACTTTCCCTAAAATTATATAGAAAATATTTTCATAGTATTGGGAAATAAAATACATCTATTTGGCACGATTTTTTTACTGATTATGTAACCTATTGAAATATATAGCAAATAGTTTAATCAATATAACTGGTATGCTTCTTGCTTTCTTTTGAAATATACAAACAAAAAATTTCATAGAATTCCACAATTAGGTAAAAGGAAGGATAGGATGAAAAAAATATATTTTACAATAGTTTTATTAGTCATTGGATTATTTCTAGCAACAGCTGCATTTAATTATCACAGACCCTTTATAGGTAATGGCGGTATCGATAGTATAGACGATGGAATTTATGATTCTGGAGAAGTTTTTGACATAAAAGATAAAAAAGATAATCTCGGTTTTCCAAATGCTGAAAGACCTGTTCCAATAAATAATAATGATTCCGGTCAGATAGGTGGTGTGTCGGATACCCAGGACAAGCTTGCTGTCACAAGAACAGATGGTGAAGCTGGTTATGATAGTGATGAACAATGTGTTACCGAAGACAGTGAGAATTCTGAACAGACCGCTGGTGATGATAATACCATACCGCCTTTCGTTTGGGATAATAGTTTAATACCAGCTTTAGAGATACCTCCCGTATATAGGCCAGTTGGGATTCCGTTTGCTAGAAATAGAATTGGAAAAGATATTGGGCCTGGGCCATCTGGTAATGCATTTTCTCCTGAGGTGCCCGGAGATGAAGGCATTAATGATAATATTGTAGATCTAAACGACTCGCCATCTGATAATATTGATTGGGAACGTATATTGGATGAAGATGAGAAAAACCCAGGAGGGGTAATTGAATATAATTATGACGAAGTAACACCTCATCCGACTCCTGAACCAGCCACTATATTCCTTTTCGGCTCGGGCTTGATTGGCCTTGGTGTATTTGGAAGAAAAAAATTAAAGCGTTCTTAATTAATTTCAGATTACTAAATCTCTTTGTGACTACTCACGTAGTCAGGCTGAAGGGGTCAGAAGAGCACGATTGCCGTGAGCTTCTATTCATGAAGGCATGTCCAAGGCAAAATCCCCCCCACAACCATTTTATATGTCTTGAAAATTTATAATAAACTGCTTATTATAGATTTTATCAGTTTAACCAGTAATATTAAATTAGGAGAAATTTATTGAAAGATTCCTTTCAAATTTTTCCGGTAGGCATTATTATAAAACAGAATGGAAATTCAGTTATAAAAATTTATGATAAATATATTGATGCGTTTTTAGGCCTGGATCAATTTTCACACATACAGGTGTTTTATTGGTTTCATAAAAATGACACCCCTTCTAAAAGAGATATCCTTCGTGTACGTCCCAGAGGGAAAGAATCAAATCCTATAACCGGTGTGTTTGCCACCCATTCTTCTGTTAGGCCCAATCTTATTGCTTTTTCGACATGCAAAATTTCGAGCTGTGCGGTTAGGATTGAGTTTTAAATAAGTTTTCCATTTGGGAATATACTGCCTGTAGGAGGGGTTTTAACCCCGACCATATATGAGTAAATTTACATTTGTTGGTGATCTGCATCAATAGGTCGCGGTTAAAACCGCTCCTACATTATTTCTGATTATAACAAATTTTGGAGAGATGACGATTGACAGCTAATGGCTACCCGCACAGGTTGCAAAATTTTATCGATTGAAGAAAATTTTATTAAAGTTGATACCATTGATGCGTTTGATGAAACACCGGTAATTGACATAAAAGCATATCTTTCGCCAGGTTATTCCAAAGAAGAGATAATAACTCCCGACTGGGTGAGAAGATAAAGTCAAATTATCACCCCCAGAGAGGTGGCTTGCTTACATTAGTCCTCAAAGCTACCTTGACACAATGCTAAGTGCCTAAAATGCCTAAAGTGAGCTAAAGTGCCTAAAGTTGTGGTACGCCTTCGGCGTGCTGATTGATAAACAAAGAGCCACAAGGATTTGCAATCACTCCCTTGCCAGCGCATTGAGAGCATAGAGTAACCTACCTGCCGACAGGCAGTTATAAAATGGCCGGATTCCTTAACTTTAGGCATTTTAGGCACTTTAGGCACTCTTAAATAATTACTGTAACGGTAAAACCTTTTTATGGTACCACTACCAGAGGTAATGGTTTAAACTGATTAATAAAAAAACTTTATATCTAATCAGGATGTCCAACATGTCAAAACAAATTTCTTTTTCCAAGTATGAACAAAAAATTCTTCCCAACTTCCGACAAAAAATTGGTCAGGCGGAATCTACCGAGGATGTAAAAAAGTTTTTTGTCTATACTGTCCAAGAATTATTAGAAAGTATTTTACCTGAAAAATTTGGCTTTGAATATGAAGACGTAGCATTAATGCCAGGCAAAGAGCCATATTATCTTTTGAGCAAACAGCTTGTTTCTTCCAATGAATTTAAGTCTGTTTAGAATGACTCGGATTTGCCTCGTTTGCTTTCCCGATTAGCAGAAACCGCGGTGAACCGTTATAACCTAAATTGAGCAATTTTTTACTCGACCTGTACTAATCTCTTGCGCATCAAGGACTTGCGAAAAGTCTCAACATGTCCATTGGTATGCCTACGCTTTTCGCAAACCATGCTGCATCAAGATCTTAGCACATTTCTTCGCAAAAAATCGCTCAACTTAGGTATAAGCATCTTAAAAAGCGACCGGAAAAAACCGAGGCTAAAATTAGAATGAAGTAGAAATGCTCCAGACATCTTCGCTGGTTTGATTTATATTTATATTGATATCCAAAAAAAGCTTAATTACATCGGAATTTGTCCTTGTATGCAGAGTAGGCTTTAGCGTTGTGTAAGATCCGCTACCTGACAGCGCTAAAGGCAATAAGAGCTGATCCGCCAGATATTTGCCGACAGGGACCCCGGCTTCCAGATAGCAAATGGCTGCATTGGCAGCAATTTTTGCCACATCTTCCGCCCTCACGCCTTTTTTGCCGAAACCGGTAAATATTTCTGTAATATGTTTGCTTTTAATTTCAATGCAGACGATGTTGCCGGGCCCCATATCGGCAGGTTGTTCAATAACTTGGAGACATTCTTTATTCCATCCCAGCTTTTGTTCAATTACTCCGAGTTCCCGTTCGGCTATATGACGTGGCAGGCCGGCAACAACTGCCTTAGCGTTACATTCACTAATTTCCCCACGTTTATTGATATGAAATGTCCGAAGTTTGTCAGCAGGCTGGATTTTTATATTCAATCTGCCGCCTCCTTTGGGATAGTACCCTGGACGTTCCAGTTGGGCATTAATTTTCGGCCCCATGCTGTTAATCACGGGGATGAAGACCCGCTGTATAAAGTCAAAAGGGGGTGCAAAAAGGTTATGCGTGCCTCCCTCGAGTATTAATGTTGATGGCCCTTTTGCTATCATCAAAGCAGGAAGTATGGTTTGCAGCACAAGGGTTGTGCTTCCTGCTGTGCCTATGTCAAAGTGATAATTGCCCGGGGCTATGTCCGCAGGAATAAATGTCAATTCCTGATGCCCCTGTTTTGCTCCTTGAACTTTGGCTTTGCCGATTTGGGCAGCAGCATTTACGCACACAAGGTGCTGTGGCCTGAGCCCGGGTTTTTTTCTGTGCGCACGAATGTTTGTTATTTTAAAAGGGATGCCTAAACATAAAGATAAGGCCAGAGATGTCCTTAATATTTGCCCGCCACCTTCGCCAACAGATCCGTCAACAATTACCAAAATGTCTCCTTTTTAAATTTATAGTAGGGGCGATCCTTGTGATCGCCCTAATCAGGGCGATCACAAGGATCGCCCCTACTCCTCATGTTGATTTCATAATGAGTTTGTAAATTTCTGTATATCATCAATTATAAAAATATTGTATAGAGAAATTTATGCTTAATAATCTTACCGGTCAGATTGAACGAATAACTTATTCTAATGAAGAAAACGGATTTACAATCGCAAGGGTTAAAGTGCCCGGCCGGAGAGATCTGGTAACAGTGGTCGGAAACCTTATGTTTCCAATGCCCGGAGAGATTATAAAAATGGAGGGGGAGTGGACTACTCACCCCAAATATGGTGAACAGTTCAAGCTTGTGAGTTATAAAACATCCGTACCTGCAACAGTTTATGGAATCCAGAGATATCTTGGTTCCGGGCTTATAAAGGGCATAGGCCCTGTAATGGCGGGCCGAATCGTAAAGAAATTCGGGAAAAATTCGCTGGACATAATAGAAAATGAAATTGAGAAATTAGCCCAGGTAGATGGTATTGGAAAGAAGCGGATAGAAATGATCAGGACGGCCTGGGATGAGCAGAAAGAAATCCGGGATGTAATGCTGTTTTTGCAAACACACGGTGTAAGTTCAGGTTATGCAACAAAGATATTCAAGCAATATGGAAACCAGTCAATAGCCGTGGTTCAGGAGAATCCATATCGGCTTGCAGCAGACATCTTCGGTATTGGTTTCGTGATCGCAGACGGAATTGCTGAAAAACTTGGATTCTCAAAAGATTCCACGTTAAGAGCTGAAGCAGGGATACAATATGTTCTCCATAAGATGGCTGATGAAGGTCATGTTTATTATCCATATGAGCTTCTTTTAGAAAAATGCCGGGAAATTCTTCAGGTGGACAGAGATGTTGTTGGCAAAGCGATAGGTAGAGTTGCTGTTGATAAGAAAATAATTATCGAGGACCTGAATGATAAAATTGAAGAGTTCAGAGAAAACAATAAGGCAGTTTATCTGAAAAAATATTATATTTGCGAAACCAGTATTGCTTTCCGGCTGAAAACCCTGATTGGAGCGCCAAAAGCTTTCCGCAATATTGATTTAGATCGAGCAGTAGAATGGGTTCAAAAACAACTTTCTATTACCCTGGCGGAAAAACAGCTTGAAGCATTAAGATGTTCTGTTGAAAACAAGGTAGTTGTAATTACGGGCGGGCCGGGCACAGGCAAGACAACAATTATAAATGCGATTATTAAGATTTTTTCAAGGCTGAAGCTTAAAATAATGCTTGCTGCTCCCACAGGCAGGGCCGCAAAACGCATGAGCGAGACCACGGGCTATGAAGCCAGGACAATTCACCGGCTCCTTGAATTCAGTTTTCAAAAAGGTGGATTTCAGAAAAACGAGAAAAAACCGCTTGATTGCGACCTTTTGATAGTTGATGAAGCATCTATGATTGACACGATTCTGATGCACCACATGTTAAAGGCCGTCCCCCCCAGGGCCACCTTTATTCTTGTTGGTGATGTTAATCAGTTGCCTTCTGTCGGGGCTGGATCTATTCTAAATGATATTATTGAATCCGGATCCGTATCTGTGGTCAAGCTTAACGAGATCTTTCGCCAGGCCAAAGGCAGCCGGATTATTGTTAATGCTCATAAGATAAACGACGGAATTATCCCATCTTTTAAAACACCTGCTCCATCTGATTGCGCAAATGATTTTTATTTTATCCAGCAGGAAGACCCGGAAAAGGTACTTGAAATTATATTAGAACTGACAAGGGAGCGCATACCCCGGAGGTTTAATTTTGATCCTGTTGAAGATATCCAGGTTTTGACTCCCATGCATAGGGGTGTGGCAGGTGCCGGCAATCTCAACAAAAAATTGCAGGAAGTTCTAAACCCCGGTGAAAATATTATTATTAGAGGCGATAGAGGATTTAGAGTTAATGATAAAGTTATGCAGATCAAAAATAATTATGATAAAGAGGTCTTTAATGGTGATATAGGAAAGATTACAAAGATAATTGCAGATGAACAGGCGCTTGTTATTTTTTTTGACGGCCGGGAAGTCGCCTATGAATTTGCCGATTTAGATGAAATCGTTCTGGCATATGCTGTTTCAGTACATAAATCCCAGGGCTCCGAATATCCAGCCGTAGTAATACCCATACTTATTCAGCATTATATGCTATTGCAGCGCAACCTTATCTATACGGCTGTTACCAGAGGCAGAAGTCTTGTCGTGATAGTTGGTACCAGGAAGGCGCTGGCAATCGGAATAAAAAACAATAAAACACAGAAGAGGTACACTTATCTGAAACAGAGATTGAGGATTTAGTGCCTAAAATGCCTAAAGTGCTCTAAAATGTCTAAAGTTGAGGTACGCCTTCGGCGTGTTAATTGATAACCCAAAGCTACAGGAGTTTGTCCCTTTCGTGAATTGATGGCTTAAGGAACATGTCTGCCGGCAGGCAGGTATAAGATGGCAGAATTCCTTAACTTTAGGCACTTTAATATACTTTAGCTCACTTTAGGCACTCATGTCCGCACGAAGGTGCGTTAAAAGACTTCCCCAGAGCTTTCGTATAGCCTGACCAGCCGCAGAATCTGAATCATATTCAAATATTGTTTGTCCCTGGACCATGGCTTTTGTAAAAATTTGATCAAAAGGTATATATCCTAAACAGGTCAAACCTTTTTCTTTGGCGAATTTTTCTATTTCATCAGTAATGTCTTTATTGAGATCAAATTTGTTGACGCATAGAAAAGCCGGCACCTTGAAGTGATTGGCTAGTTGGACAACCCGCTGCATATCGTGTTTTCCGGATACACTAGGTTCTGTAACAACAAGTACAGCGTCGGCTCCGCCTATGGAAGCAATTACCGGACAGCCTATTCCCGGAGGGCCGTCAGTAAGAATTAGATCAAGCCCCTTTTTTTCTGCAAGTTCTTTGGCTTCATTTCTTACAAGCGATACAAGCCTGCCTGAATTTTCTTCAGCTATACCAAGCCTTGCATGTACCAGTGGGCCGAAACGCGTATCAGAAATATACCACTCTCCGCAAGTATTCAGAGGAAAGTCTATTGCTTTTTCAGGACAGTAATAAACGCATACGCCGCAACCTTCACATTCAATTGAATTAACCTCGAAAGTTTCGCTTATGGCCTCCCATTTGCATAAATCAATGCAGAGACCGCATTCCGTGCATTTATTTTTGTTTATAATGGCTGTATTGCCACCCTGAAAATCGTGTTTTTCCAAGATGTCCGGAGCTGTAACAAGGTGGAGATCGGCTGCATCAACATCTGCATCGCAAAGCACCTTGTTTTCTGCAAGATACGCAAAAGCAGCCATTAAACTGGTTTTACCGGTTCCACCCTTGCCGCTTATAATTATTAATTCTTTCATTTAACTCACAATCTTTTTGATATCATTATATAAAGTTAAAAAAGTTTCTTTAAATCCAGGGAGTTTTTCAACGATCATATCACCTCTTGAGTAGGCCTCTGCTATATTTCTGTCAAAAGGTATTTCCAAAAGAACAGGGACGCCCTCCTTTTTTGCAAAATCCTTAACTTTATTATCTCCTACATCTGAACGGTTAATCACCAGCCCACATGGTATATTTAACATTTTAACTGCGCCAACGGCGAGTTTTAAATCATGCAGACCAAATGGCGTGGGCTCGGTGACAAGAAGAATAAAATCAGTGTTCTTCATGGATGCTATAACCGGACATGATGTACCGGGCGGAGCATCTATAATGGTGAATTTGTCAGGCCTGGTAAAGGAACGAACCTTTACGATTAACGGAGGAGACATGGCTTCGCCCACCCTTAACTTTCCATGGACAAACTCTATGCCGTTACGGTAGCCCTTCTGTATGATACCCAGTTCACGGCTTGTCTCTGTTATAGCGTTTTCCGGACAAACCATTTCGCAACCTCCACAACTGTGGCATAGCTCAGGAAATGTCATAACTGTAATATCGGCGATCACGATTATAGCTTTGAATTGACATATTTCATCGCATTTTCCACATAGGTTGCATTTTTTTTCATCTACCTCCGGAACAGGTGTTGTGACTGTGATAGTTTTTTCAAATACCGGATTAATAAAAAGGTGGCTATTTGGTTCTTCCACATCACAGTCCAGCAGTTGAACATCAGAGCCAATTGCCATAGCCAAATTCGTAGCAACAGTTGTCTTGCCGGTTCCGCCTTTTCCACTTGCAATACTTATAATCATTATAATGATCCATTTCTGGCTGGTTAATAAATAGCGCCTGAACGAAAACCGCTAATTTTCCCAATTTCTGCGTCAGGCTATGTTAGCTGATAAGCTGCTGAGCTGTTATACCTTTTATCTTATGAGCTTAAAAGCCATCAGCTATGAGCTAAGGTGTATTCCTGCGGTTAAAATTTTCGTCTTCCTTGAACTTGAACAAAATTGAACATTTTTCAAAGGTCTCAAAATAAATGGCCGAGCAGTCAGCAAACAATTTAACAACCGTTTGGCCATTTGTCCAGCCGGTTAATGGTAATCGTGAGTGCCCAATACTACTTTGATTCCAGTCTTTTTTTCAATATTTTGGGCCTTTTCTTCCGGGTCACTATAAGGGCAGCCCGGCATTGCTTTGACACAGCAGGAACTTAAATATATTGCGTCTGGCTTGATTTCAGACAATTTCATTGCCATCTTCACATTTGTAGCAAGTGCACGGCCCGGGCATTCACACTTTACAAAAGCTACAACCTGAGACGGTTCTTCAAAATTACCATCGCCAAGAGATGCTGCTTTCAGACAACGCCATTCACCAGGACATCCGTCCCCACTATCCATGTATGAACCACAACCTATAACTGCGACTTTTTTCATTTTAATTTATCCTTCCTTTACTTTATGTTTGTTAACTATAATTTATCATTAATTTATTCTGAAATATTAGTTTTACATCCCGGCATGAGATACTTTGAATTTGACAGGGAGCCATGTAAATAGGCTTGCAATACATCCTCGGCGAGTCCTGATATCTCGGAGATTATTTTGACTCCTGTTGACATAAGCATCATTGAAAAGGAACGTGAGATGGCACCGCAAATCAGAACATTTACTTTAAGACTGTGGATAAGAAGACATCTTTTAGATATATCCTGTTCGCCAAGATATATTTCGAAACGTTCGATCTCGCTCAGGTTTT
>Ga0255432_1055_pt1 | contig 21742 bp, 17 predicted proteins | sample ANMaggSeSYBR02I6_FD_182656 | JGI IMG/M metagenome (GOLD analysis project Ga0255432, IMG submission 182656) | Sediment cell enrichment communities from methane seep in Santa Monica Basin, California, United Staets - ANME aggregate JGI... | ecosystem: Environmental > Aquatic > Marine > Cold seeps >...
GACTACCAGTATAAAATTGAAACTGTCTGATAACATCAGAAAAAACGCGAAGCTGATTGACGATAAACTTGCGGAAATCACGGTCTGCGACCCGGCAGTTGGTTCCGGTGCTTTTCCGGTAGGCATGATGAGCGAGATTGTAAAAGCCAGAAATGTGCTGTCCGTTTTTTTTAATGATAAAGGCCTGTCTGCGCGCAACGCACAGGCAGGCAGAACAACTTATGATTTCAAACGCCGATGTATTGAACACTCTCTTTACGGCGTGGATATTGACCCGGGCGCGGTAGAAATTGCCAAACTGCGCCTTTGGCTGTCGCTGGTGGTAGATGAAGATGATATTAAAAACATCAAGCCACTGCCGAATCTGGACTATAAAATCGTATGCGGGAATTCTCTGCTTGGAGTTGAAAAAAACCTGTTTAACTTTAATCTCTTCAATGAACTGGAAAAATTGAAACCCATGTTTTTCAATGAAACCAACCCGACCCAAAAGCAGAAATACAAAACGAAAATAGATGACTTGATTAGTAAAATAACCAGCGGACATACCGAATTTGATTTTGAGGTCTATTTCTCCGAGGTGTTTCACCAAAAAGGCGGGTTTGATGTTGTGATCGCCAATCCACCGTATATAACTGTAGCTTTAGGTAAGAAGCAGGACTTTTTCAGCAAAGAGGAAATAAGTATCTTAAAAAAACGGTATAATGATGTATTTGAATACAAAGGGAACACTTATGCTCTATTTTTAAAGCGGTCTTTTTCAATTCTAGCTTCAGAGAAATTATGCACATTTATTATTCCAAATACGCTGTTACTTAACTCGACATTTGAAAAAATGAGGAAATTTCTTCTGGTAAACACATCTATATGCAATTTGGTAAATATAACAGATAAAGTATTTCAGGATGCTGAAATAGGTGGGAATCTAATTTTAATTTATAAAACCGGAAAAAGTCCCGGTGGGCATAATGTCAAATCCGTTGAAATTAATGAATTAGGACTTTTTGATAGTAACTTCGGATATAATAGATTTCCACAAGAAAGGTATTTATTGGTCGATGGATGTAGATTTTATTTGGATACAACCAGGTTAGAAATAATGAATAAAATTCGTTATGAGTCAATAATGTTAGACAAGCTAGCCTGTTTTTATAATGGAATTAAGACAGGCAATAATAAAAAATTTATTGCAGATAGTAAAATCGATAAGAGATATAGAAAAATACTGCGTGGTAGGGACATAGAAAGATATAGAATTAGTTTTAACAACAAACATGTATTGTTTGATAAGCGATTACTTTGGAGTAATACAAATGAAGAAAAACTAACAAAACACCCAAAAATAGTAATGAGGCAAACAGGTGATAGGATAGTCGGCGCTTTGGATACTAAAGGTTATCTAACTATGGACACTACCCATTTAATTTTTGACACAAAGGTTGATATTTTATTTCTACTGGCCATTTTAAACTCGAATCTTATGAATTGGTTCCATCGAGCGATGACAGGTGAGCGAGGTAGAGCATTTGCTGAAGTAAAAATAGTAAATTTAAAGAAGCTTCCAGTGAAAACCCCCGGGGATTATCAAACTACTTTTGCAAAAATGGTAGATGAAATCCTCAATATTATAAAAGGCATAGATTTTGACGCGAACACCAATAAACAAGCCAAAGTAAAATCCCTTGAAGCCGAAATCGACCAGCTTGTCTACAAACTCTACGACCTCACACCGGAAGAGATCAAAATCGTTAAAGGGGAAAATAAATAAAATTTAAATACTTGATGAGTGAAATTCTATGACAAGAATACATGAACTAAAAATAAAAAACTTTCGAGGAATCAGAGATTTTTCGAATACTTTTGGTGCTGCAAATTTTATATGTTTAATCGGTAGAGGGGATTCCGGTAAATCAACAATATTAGATGCAATATCTTATGTATTGTCGTCAAGCTGGAACTTGACATTTTTTGATAGTGATTTCTATGAGTGTGATACGGATACACCTATAGAGATTGAAGCAACATTAATTGATTTGCCCGAGAACCTAATTTTAGAAAGTAAATATGGGCTTCATATCAGAGGACTTGATAAATCTACCAATGAAATTAAGGATGATTTGGAAGATGATCATGAAAAAGCGCTTACTATAAAACTGGAAATAGAAAAAGATTTAGAACCTAAATGGTATATAATAAATACTAGACAAGATTCTCCAATTTCAATATCTGCATATGACAGAGCAAAGCTAAATGTTTTTATGATTTCCGATTATATTGATCGTCATTTTTCCTGGAGCAAAGGAACCCCATTGTATTCGTTACTAAAGCAACAACAAGATTCAATTAATCCTGAAGGAAACAATAAAACAATTGAAGCGTTAAGAGAAGCTAAAACCAAAATTGACAATGACTCATTTGAACAATTTAAAGAAATAACAAGTACTGTTAAATCAAAAGCTGCTGAATTAGGAATTGATATTTCAAACACATCGACCACCATTGATTTTAAAGATATTTTAGTTAAAGATGGAAGAGTTTGTCTGCATGATGAAAAAATTCCATTTCGTTTAAAAGGTAAAGGATCAAAAAGGTTAATTTCAATTGCAATACAAACTGCATTAGCTGACATAGGTGGTATAATCCTAATTGATGAAATAGAGCAAGGACTTGAGCCTGACAGAGTTCAACATCTTGTAAACACTCTAAAACGAAACAATTCGGGTCAAATATTTATGACTACTCATTCTCGTGATGTTATAGTGGAACTTAAAACAAGTGATATTTTCATAATGAAAAAAATTGCTTCGAATTTGATCGCAATAAACAACTCACTACAAGGATGTATAAGAAAAAATCCTGAAGCTTTTTTTGCAAATAGAATCATTATTTGTGAAGGTGCTACAGAATTAGGTATCTGTCGTGCATTGAATCATTTCAGAACACAGAAGAAAAAAAAGAACGCTTCATTTTTAGGAGTAAGATTTGCCGATGGCACAGGCTCTAATATTATTGATTATTGCGAAGGGTTTAAAAAATCAGGTTTTGAGGTGTGTCTGTTTTGTGATTCTGATGATAATGGGATAAATAATAAGAAAGTAGAATTGAAAAATGATGGAATTGAAATATTTGATTGTGAACAAAGGAATGCTATTGAGAACCAGGTATTTAAAGATTTACCTTGGGATGCAATAAGGGAATTGATTAATTATGAAGAAAAAAAGTCATTAGAGAAAGCTGTTAAAGACAGTGTTAATAGTAGAAGTGCAGAGTCATTAACAACTAATTGGCAAGAAACAGATTCGGCTGCAAATAGAGAAGCACTTGGTAAAACAGCTAAAGACATGAGATGGTTTAAACGTATTGATTATGGAGAATATTTAGGAACAGTTATTTGTAAGTATATTGATAAAATAGAAGATAAAACGCTTGGAAAGCAAATAAAAAATTTATCTGATTGGATTGACAATGTTTGATATTAATGAATTTGTTTCTAAGCCTAAAAGTTTATTAATTGCCCCAGCAGGCTATGGGAAAACACATACAATTGCAGAGTGCTTAAAATATACAGAGGGGACTCAATTAGTACTAACCCATACACATGCAGGAGTAGCATCTCTTAAAGAAAAAATAAAGAAAAGTGGTATAACCAGCAACAAATTCCATATTGAAACGATTGATAGTTTTGCGCAAAAGTATGTCAATGCTTTCTATTGTAAAAACGATATCCCACCTCAAGAGGACAATGAAAAATATTTTCCTTTTATAATAAAACAAGCAACCAGAATCATTAAGATAAAGCCAATAAAAGATATTATTAATGCAACTTATACTGGGCTATTTGTAGACGAATATCAGGATTGTGCAAAAACACAACATTGTTTCATTATAGCTTTAGCAGATATTTTGCCGGTTCACTTATTAGGAGATCCTCTTCAAGGGATTTTCTACTTTAGTGAGGAATTAATTGATTGGGAAACAGATTTAAACGAATTTGCAAATGCTCATTTTAAATTAACTGAACCATGGAGATGGAAAAATGCAAATCAACAATTAGGAAGTAGTTTGAAAGAGATAAGAAGAAAACTAGAAAATAATGAGAATATAGATTTAAGTCTTTATAGTTCTACGATTAAGCTTCTACAAATAAATGAGGATGATATCTCAAAACCAAGAACAATTTATAATAAAGCAATTTGGAGTTTGCTAAAAGAAAAAAACGTTTTAATAATTCATCCTGAAACACATCTCAATGCCAGGAAAAAGTTTGTTATCAATTTTAATGGTAGTTTTAGGCTTTTAGAAGCTATTGATCATAAAGATTTTTATAAAATAGCTAAAGAATTTGATAGGTTAGAATCATGCGAAAATATTTATAATAAACTAATAACTATTCTAAAAGGAAGACAAGTCATAAGGAATAAAAGTAAAAAAAGAGTAAATACATTATTAACGGGCTTGGGATATTATTTTAAAGACGATAAAAACATACCTAATCCTAGAAAAGAACCATTAAAGAGTATCATAAAAAACTTAAAGCAATTAGAAATAACTTTCGACTCTCTTCTTTTATCAAAGACCTTACGTTCTATAAGTAAATTAAAAGATGTAAAATTCTATCGTAAAGAACTGTTTTTCGATTTATGCAAAGCACTTGAACAGGCAGAATACCAAAAGATATCTGTTTATGAAGCTATGAAAAATATTAGAAATGTAAAACGTAGAATGGGGAGAAAAATAGAGGGTAAATGTATTGGAACTACTTTGCTGACAAAAGGTCTGGAGTTTGATACTGTTGCAATTTTAAATGCTCACAAATTTAACTGCCCCAAGAACTTATACGTTGCTCTTACAAGAGCTTCCAAAAAATTGATCATTTTTACAACTAATAAAATTCTATCGCCATATAAAGTACCTCGACGACCAGACACCACATGAAGTCTACCGCCAAGCATTACGTAGTACACTTGCAACCTGAATTCACCACATGGTCATATATCATGGAAATTTACATTTATTAACACTGTTAGCTGCTTGAACCAGGCAGCCCAAATAATTGCTCTTGTGACATGGGGTGTAAATGCAGTATCAGTAACTTATTGAATTGTAATAGGTATTTAGGAATTGAAAATATAGGCTGGAGTTTCTAAAGCAGTATATTATAAATAGCGCAGTGTGACAATACACTTTAAGAGAGCTTTTATGCCACCTGTAGAATCAATTGAATCTTTATTAAAAAAATTTGGGCCATCCTCCTCTTCAAAGATAAAAGATAGCTTAGTATCTGGAGGGCTAAGTGAAGAAGCTGCTCGACAGCGTATTTCTAGGTCAAAAGGGCACATCAGAAGGCTTACAACAATAAGGCTGCCGAAAAGAGAAAGTTTTTTGTATCTCAATAGTCAGTATGGTTCATATGAATTCTGGGACTCCTTAGTAAGGTCACATACAGAGACTAATTCTGCTTATGGAATTGCCATGCAAAGCATTATGGATAGAGGGGGAGCAATACCAAAAAGCTTTTTTAGTATTGTAAGTGGCTCACCTATAAAATTAAAAAAACATATAGCTTCAAGCCGTATTCTTGAAAATTTAGTTTCTTGCAAATTACTCAAGATAGAAAATGATGAAGAACTTGGAGAATGTGTTCTAATTGATGCTCAAGGAACACTCGACTATCCGGGAATTGATGCATTAAGAGCAAGATTAGTAGTTGAGAATATTATTGTAAAAGCCGTACTCGAATGGTCAAGGAAGCTAGGGCTGGCAAGCTATAACACAATAAAAAAACGAACACTACAGCAAATTCAAATATTTGGACAGTTCGGATGGGATATCACCTCGCCATCATATATTTTCCCACTGGCAGGTTTCGATAAAAACAATGTTACTCCTGGTTTTATAGCTATTGATGTTACTAATTCCACCATTGGTGTTGAAGGTGTAAAGTATTTCATAAAAAAATGCGCTGTAATCCGTTCTATAAAAAACATAAAACCTTTTTTGGCAATGTTAGTAGCGGAAAGATTTTCTGAAGATTCGTTTAGGTTGGGTAAATCGTCTGGTATTATTTTTACGACCCCGGAGATTCTTTTTGGAAAAGAAATAGCAGAAAATATACGAGCACTTTCTGCAACCCTAGAAAACGCAGCGGCCACAGCCGAAAAGAATCCAGATAAGATATTAAAGTTATTTAATTCCCTTTCTATTATAGAAGGTGCTGCCATTAATCTTCGAGGTGCTTTATTTGAGTTGATCGTTGGACATCTTGTTTATAAAGGGGAGGGAAATAGTATTGATATTGGAATTAAGGTTAGAAATTCAGATGGTAAGTTAGCAGAAATAGATGTTAGAAGGGTTAAGGGTAATCATCAGATTGCTCTTTATGAATGCAAGGGGTATCAGCCATCTACTAAAATTTCTATTGATGATATTGATTTGTGGCTTAGTAAAAAAATACCTATAATTCGCAATGCTCTAATGCAGGAAGAAAGGTTTAAAAATACAACTATGTTTTTTGAATATTGGACTAGCGGTGAATTCTCCTCTGAAGCAATTGAGTTATTAAAAAAGAAAAGTAATGAAACAAAGAAATATAAAATACGTTGGAAAAATGGAAGTGACATATTGAATTATGCGCGAGAAATAAAATCTAATACGATGGTTGATACTTTAAGTCAGCATTATTTAAAACACCCATTAAGCAAGTAGCGTTGGGTTATATATTATAAGTAGGCAGTTAGGGACGGTAGTGTGAAATTTGCTTTCGGGTTGGGATAGAAATACGGCGCGCTTGACCTTAGGTGTCGGCTTGGCTGTTTCGGCGTTTCCGCTTTCCGTGCCCGTTTAGCCTCCTCCTGTCTTTGTGACATATGGCATATGGCACAAATGAGATAGTGACATATGGCATGCGAAGTTTGCCATATGGCATTATCTTAAGGGGGATCGGAGAGGTCGCGCGAAAGGATTCTTTCTGTAAAACAAGGGGGCAGAAGGTGTTTTGGTGGTTTTGAGCGCATTGCTGGATATTGCTACTTTTTTAAGGGGCCTCACCTATTTTCTTTTCCTGATTTCGGTCGGCGCAGGATAAATTGGAGACGGGTTCACATTTATTTGTTAATAAAAGCAGGGACTAAATATGGCAAAAAACAGTTTTTTCAACGAGCAAACTGAACAATCGCTTGTCAAAGCGACCATTGTTTCTAAATACTTTGATGTTTGGGCGAATGTGATTATTTCCACACAAAAACGTTATCCAGGGCGTTCTTCAGAAAAGATTGCCTACATTGACTTATTCGCTGGTCCTGGACGCTATGATGATGGCACACAGTCAACGCCGATGAAAATTCTTAAAAATGCCATTGAAAAACCGGACATCCGTGATCGCCTTGTGACCCTGTTTAATGACAAAGATGAAGAGAAGTCTCGATCTCTTGAGAGAGCAATTAGAGAACTTCCTGGAGTCGAAACACTAAAATACAAACCACAGGTGGAAAATGAGGAAGTCGGAGAAGAAATTGTCAAGATGTTTGAAGAAATGAGCCTTGTTCCGACATTATTTTTCGTTGACCCTTGGGGATACAAGGGCTTGTCGCTTCGTCTTGTTAATTCTGTTTTGAAGGATTGGGGATGTGACTGCATCTTCTTCTTCAACTATAATCGTATCAACATGGGCTTAAGCAATCCTAAGGTTAAAGAACATATGAATGCTTTATTCGGAGAGGAGCGAGCAAATGCATTGAGGCCAAGGCTTGATGGACTTTTGCCTTCCAAACGCGAAGTAATGGTTGTTGAAGAATTGTGCCAGTCCATAAAATCTTATGGAAACCCTTATACTCTTCCGTTTACGTTTAAGGATGCACGTGGCAGGCGAACAAGTCACCATTTAATTTTTATCAGTAAGAACTTCCGTGGATATGAAATCATGAAGGATATTATGGCTCGCGAAAGTTCGAGTCAAACAGAAGGGATTCCGTCTTTTGAATATAACCCAGCAGACTTTTTACCTAAACAGTGCCTTCTATTCCAGTTATCTCGCCCCATTCACGATCTAAAAGAGATGTTGCTTAAGGAGTTTGCCGGACAGACGTTTTCTATGCGTGAAATCTACGAACAACACAACGTTGATACACCTTACATCAAAAAAAACTATAAAAGCGTTCTTCGGGAGCTTGAAGATGAAGGGAAAATCACAGCCAGCAGCCACAGAAAAGGCACGTTTGGTGATTCTGTCATGGCTACTTTTCCCAGGTTATGAGGGCAAAAAGATGGGCGTTAAATCATCGATTGAGTGGACAGAATCGACGTGGAATCCAGTCACTGGATGCACAAAAATAAGTGAAGGGTGTGCTCATTGCTATGCTGAACGTATGGCTTTGCGTTTAAAGGCGATGGGGCAGAAGAATTACATTGACGGCTTTAAGGTTACTCTGCATCCGCATGTCCTTGACCTGCCACTGACGTGGAAAAAACCGCAGACTATCTTTGTCAATTCAATGAGCGATCTCTTCCATAATGACATTCCGATATCTTTTATTCGTAAAGTGTTTGATGTTATGGAGCGCGCGCACTGGCATAGATTTCAAATTTTGACCAAGCGGGCTGAACGACTTTCCGAACTCGCGTCTTTGCTGAACTGGTCTGAAAACATTTGGATTGGTGTAACTGTTGAAAATGTTTCCTGCTCAAAACGAATCGACTATCTTCGTAGTATCCCTGCGGCAGTGCGATTTTTGTCTTTGGAGCCGCTTCTGGAGCCTTTGCCAAATATGGATTTATCCAATATCAACTGGGTTATTGTTGGTGGTGAAAGCGGCCCGGGAGCACGGCCAATGAATAAGAAATGGGTGCTTGATATTCAGGAGCAATGCCGTAAGGCAAACGTTTCATTCTTTTTTAAGCAGTGGGGCGGAGTTAACAAAAAAAAGGCTGGCAGGTTACTCAATGGAAGAGTTTATAGTGAAATGCCGAAACAGGCCGGCTTTACCTTCACAGCGGGGTTCAGGCATGTACATTAGTTTATAAGTTGACGTGGTAATTGAACTGAAGAACGTAGTTGACCCCGGTTAAATAAAAGCAAACATGATTTCACAGGGCAGGCTATGTTGAATAATTGTAAGGATAAAGGGCGTAAAGGTCGGCACTTTTTACAACAAAGCTGGAACAAAGGCGTGCCATCGCTCTTGATATCCATAAAGTCCTTTAATCTGCGGCAACTGATCTTGAAAAGAAAAATATTGAGGTCAAGAAATCCACGGATTCCCGGTTTATACTGTAAGCTTTAATCTGTCGAGTTAAGGAACTAAAATTATTGAATCATTATTGATAGCGAATTTACACCGTTTTGATTCCGTTTATTCGGGAAAGGAGGTTTTATGGGTGCTCTTTCTCAGGTAGAAAAAATATCCGAAAAATATGCTGTATCCGCTGAAGAATTTATTCGTTCGGGCGTAATTACGAATCTTAGGGAAAAACAACGATTGCTTCAGATAGAACGTTTTGAAATTTTAGCCAGATACCAGGCTTCAAATGTAGAAGAATTAAATCATAAGATCACAGAAGGCAGTGCGCCGGAACATCCTGGCTGGGAAGATTTAATTGAAGTTAAGAATATTGAACAGGAAATTAGCGAGATAGAAAATGATATCGGAGCATTATAAACGAATAAAAGAAAATGTTGAGCGCAAGTTTTCTGATATTTTGAAGTCTGCTGAATTAATCCAGGGAACAGCCGGTCGAATTCGCAAGCTGCGACTTTATTTAATTGACAATACTTTTGTAGATATTTGGTATTCACCTGATGGCAGCTATTCATACCACTGGGAGCAACGAAATATCAGAGATGCTATCTACCGTCATGACAACGCTCCTCATAAGAAATGGCGAAATGTCTCAACATTTCCCAAACATTGTCATGATGGCAGCCAGCTAAATGTTACTGAAAGTTTCCTGTCGGATGATTCTGAAAATGCAGTCGAAGAATTTTTTCGACTGGTCAGGGAGCGAATGGTTGCTGAGCAGATAGCTGCAAAAAAGACAGATAAAACCAGATGATTGGCGGGACTTGCGGTACATTAGTTTATAAGTTGATGTGGTAATTAAACTGAAGAACGTAATTAACCCCAGTTAAATAAAAGCAAACATGATTTCATAGGGCAGACTATGTTGAATAATTATAAGGATAAAGAGAAAAATCAGGAAGGAGATAACTGGAAAGTCCGCCTCATTGAAGAGGAGTTTATGAAACGCATGTGGGACGTGGAGGGGGTGTAGGATGGCTAACCACAAACCATACGAAAATCACCCCAAAAAACTGATTCGCAATAGTACGGCGGAGTTTTTGATTTTCACAGGACAAGCCGGCGAGCAGAGCATTGAGGCTCGTTATGAGGATGAAACCATCTGGCTGACCCAGAAGCTGATGGCCGAACTATTTGCCGTGGATGTCCGCACCGTTAGCGAACACTTGAAAAACATCTTTCAGAGCAGTGAATTGATAGAAGATTCAGTTGTCCGGAAATTCCGGAATACTGCCACAGATGGCAAGAGCTATCTGACCCAGTTTTACAATCTCGATACCATCATCTCGGTGGGGTATCGGGTAAACTCGGTTCGGGCAACCCAATTCCGCCAGTGGGCCACACAAGTATTGCGGGAGTTCGCCATCAAGGGCTATGTGCTGGACAAGAAACGCATGGAGAATGGCGCTTTCCTTGGCGAGGATTACTTCGAACGGCTTTTGGAAGAAATCGGGGAAATTCGCCTGAGTGAAAGGAAGTTTTATCAGAAGGTAACCGATATTTATGCTACCAGCGTGGATTACAACAAGGATGCTCCGACCACCAAGGAAGAACTTGATTCCCTTAGCCGTATCGTTAACGCCTATCTAGAACTGGCAGAAGAGCGTGCTCTCAGAAAGATTCCCATGACTATGGAAGACTGGGCAAAACGGCAAGGCGTAAATCCAAGTGCCCCAACTCGCATAAATTCATGAACAAACTGCTGCTCAATCAGTGGACTTGCGTACATCAGTTTATAGGTTGACGTGGTAATTGAACTGAAGAAGGTGGTTGACCCCAGTTAAATAAAAGCAAACATGATTTCACAGGGCAGGCTATGTTGAATAATTGTAAGGATAAAGAGCGTAAAGGTCTGCACTTTTCACAACAAAAGGGAAAAATCAGGAAAAATTCCCATGTTGGCATATTTATCAAGCAACATATGGACATCGCCAGCGTCTGCCTGCTGCAGGCAGACAGACGCTGGTCAATGTAGTGGGGGGCTGGGGAAGGGTGTTACCTGGAATTCAAACGGCAAATATCCTGAAATGTATCGACGATATCGTGAGTTATGTGAAGCTCGTAGAACGGTTCAGATTTCGGTGAACCGTGAACCCTGAACCTAACAACCTGAGTAGTTACAATAAATGAATGTACGACGCAAAAAGGACGGTTATTTTGAAAGCATTGCAGGAATGCCGGACCCGCTGACAGTTTATATTAAACGGCGGGTAAAATTCAGTGAAGCAGATGTAATGGGTATCGTCTGGCATGGCAGATATGCCGAATATTTTGAAGAAGGGTCTGCTGAACTCGGAAGGCATTACGGTCTTTCGTATAAAGTTTTCCATGAAGCTCAATTGAGAGCACCGATTGTACAGCTCCACATAGACCATTTTAAACCTCTTTTTTTGGATGAAGAGTTTACCATAAAGGCGTCATTGATATGGAATGAAGGTGCCAGGCTAAATACCGAATATTCGCTGATTAAAGAAGGCGGTGATATCGCTGCAACCGGTTATACCGTACAGATGTTTATTGACGAAGTTAGCGGCGATGTGCTGATTGCCTCTCCAAAAATTCTGGAAAAATGCCGTCGGAGATGGAAAGCAGGAAAATTTTCATGACAGGAACAAAAGCGGTTGTCGTTGCATGTGACATCGTAACTCCTTATGGCTGGGGGATAGATTCCTGCTGGAATGGGCTGTTATCAAAGAGAACAGCAATAGAGCGCTTGGACAGATTTTCCACAGAGTCTTTTCTTACCCAAAATGTTGCTGTTGTTCCCGGCCTAACGTACGGACAGGATGAGTCAATCGTCATAAAAATGCTAAAACCACTGCTGCAAAAAAATATTTCTTCAATCCCTGAAGATGCATTTCTGATTTTGGCGACCACGGCTGGTGAAATTGATAAACTGGAAAGACATGTTCTGAATAAGAGTACTGATGCTGCAAGCAGCCGCCCGGATAAATTGCTTGAAAAAATATTGCTTTTGTGCGGGCTCAACAGCCCCGGCATTGTTATTTCCGCAGCATGCGCCTCATCAAGTATTGCTGCGGCCCAGGCTGCCGGAATGATCATCAGCAATGAAAGAGATTGTGTGATGGTTGTTGCCTGCGATAGTGTAAGTGAATTCGTTTTTGCAGGATTTTCTTCTTTAATGGCGCTTGATAAAAATATGGCAAAACCTTTTGACAGGGACAGGAACGGCTTGAGCCTTGGTGAAGCATCCGGTTTTTTATTATTGATGAGCGAATCAAGAGCATTAAGAGAAAACAGGCCTGTAATTGGAGAAATCGCTGGATGGGGATTGACAAATGATGCCAATCATATGACAGGCCCGTCACGGGATGGAAGCGGACTTGCCATGGCTATACGCAAAGCACTTAAATCCGCAAATGTCTCAGAAAAAGATATTGGATGCCTATCAGCACATGGCACAGGAACCATCTATAATGATTCAATGGAAATTAAGGCATTGGAAACTGTTTTTGGAACGAGGAAACTCCCTGTATATTCTATTAAAGGCGGAACAGGCCATACACTGGGAGCAGCCGGTCTCTTAGAAATAATCATAGCATTTGAGTCCTTAAATAAAAAAATTGTTCCACCTACCGTAAACCTGTGCAATATTGATAATGAGGCTTCAGGGTGGGTTTCTTCTGAGCCTTTAACGCTCGATGGTTCGGTAACAATTTCGACAAACTCCGGATTTGGCGGGGTTAACTGTGCTGTGGTGTTAAAAAAACCGTGAACCGTGAACCGTGAACCGCAACTTATGATTGTCATTAAAGAAATCGGCTGGATTACACCAACTGAATACGGCAGTATTATAAAAAAGCTGCAACGTAATTATAATGATTTAAAATCGTTACATTCTCATTTGCAACATGAATCAGTGTTAAAAAATGCGATTAAAAATTTCCGAAGGTTTGATGCTGTTTCAAAGATGACTTGCTGCTCCATAGCCCTTGCCCTGAATGATGCCGGAATAACATATTCTGAGCATGTAAAACATGACATTGGAATTCTCGGCACAAACAATGATGGATGCTTTGAGTCTAACCTAGCTTATTTTAAGGATTATGTGTCATGCGGTCGTACAATCGCAAGGGGGAATCTTTTTATCTATACCCTGCCCTCAACTCCTTTGGCTGAAGCAGCAATTTATTTTGGGTGCCAGGGGCCTCTGCTATATATCAAGTTCCAGCATAATCAAATACCGTCGATGCTGCGTTATGCCGGCAAAATGATCCTTCGTGGAGAAACATCAAAAATGATTGCAGTTGAGGCAAATGAGGAAAAAGCTGTTTGCTTTGTTCTGGACAATAAAGATAATAGTTCAACTATGAAATCGCTATCCCTTGAAGACGTAGTTGATACTATTGAAAAAATATCTGATTTCGATGAAATGTTAATGATTCTAAATGGTATCTGAACGAAAACTTCTGGTGTATGATTTGTTGGGTTTCGCTCACTGGAACCATATTTTGGTAACTGCTTGATATTCGTAGGTTGGGTTGAGACACGAAACCCAACATAACTAATTACGCTCAACCCAACCTACAAGAAATCGGATTTTTCGTTCAGGCACTAACTAGTACAGCGTTTCATAAGTTTTGTACCTCGAATTGGTAAAATGATATCTCCGTAACTGGAGATTATATTTAATACGTTTTTGATCTTAAAAGTCAATATAATCAAGGAGTTCATTTTGTATATTGTATTAAGTAAGACTTGTTTTTTAATACACTTCATATTACCAGTATCAATAGCGGAACTTATGAGACGCTGAACTAGTAAATTTGATGTAACTCTTCAAAAAGCTAAGGCGTTACGAAAGGGTTAACGTGAAAATTAAGCTGATATACCCGAAGTGGCCAAAATTAAAAAATCAGCCTGAATTTAATCTGCCGCCTCACGGCCCGGTTGTTTTTGCTGCGACAATAAAAGATGATATCGAAATTTCTTTTTGCGATGAAAACGTAGAAGAACTCGACTTATATGAAGAAGCTGATTTAATCGCCATTTCAGTTCTGCTGACCTGCCAGATACCACGTGCATGGAAAATCTCTGACTGGTACAGAGCTCACGGGAAAATGGTTATATTCGGTGGTATTGCAACAATGCTGCATGCAGAAGAAACTATGCAACACGCTGATTCTGTGTTCATTGGCGAACCGGAAGGACGTTTTGATAAAGTTATAGAAGATTTTAAAAAAGGAAAGTTAAAAAAGACTTATAACTTTCATCAGAATTTCCCAGACATATCATTGGTTGGGACCGCCAGAAGAAGTATTTTAAAACGCGAGCTATATAATTTTCGTGGAGTTCAAATGGTTGATCTTGTCCATGCTTCACGCGGCTGCCGTTTCAACTGTTTCCCATGCTGCACCCCATTTCTTGGAGGCAGGCAGTTCAGACCTCGCCCTATTAAAGCAGTAATAAAAGAATTGGAAAGTATTAATAACAATCGTCTGTTTTTTGTTGATAATTCCCTGGCTCAAAACGATGAATGGGAAAAGCTGCTGTTTAAATCTATTGCACCTCTAAAAAAGAAATGGATATCTCATCCGATAAAGGATGATGATGAGATACTTGATCTGGCTGTAGAGGCCGGATGCTGGTATGTATATCAGGCTATTGTGGACACTTCTGATCATATCCGCAAAAAGATAAAGCGGCTAAAAGAACGCGGCATTGGAGTTGAGGGCACTATTCTTCTGGGATTAGATGATCATGACGAAGATTATATTAAACGACTGGTGGATTTTCTGCTGGAAATAGATCTGGATCTCGCAGAGTTTACTATCCTTACGCCCTTCCCGCATTCTCCTGTCAGAAGGCAATTGGAAAAGGAAAACAGAATAATTCACAATGACTGGAAACGTTACACTGCAGGAGAAGTTGTTTTTAAACCAAAAAAAATGAGCGTGGATTCACTGCAAAAAATGTATGAGTACGCATGGGAAGCATTCTATGCTGATTGCTGTAAAGAAATAAAGATGGCAAAGCTATATCTTACGGTTATTGAAAAAGAAAAGAATGACGGAACATATAAAAATATTATCCTAAGGGCTCGGTCAAAAACAACTTGGTAGAATTTGCGCCCGAATTTGCCGTAGATTTAATTGATCTGATTGAGCAAAACCGCAGGAATAGCGAACTATTTCGAGGACTTTTGTGAATGAAGATCGGTTAAAGATATGGTGAAGTCGGGATGCAAAAATGCCAAGTTGTTTTTGACCGAGCCCTAAGTTCAAATCGCTCATGGCCGGCAACCGGCAAAAAGGATAAGTAGCCGTTCACGGCTTGAAACTTGAAATTGGGGAGAGATTAAAATAGAAATTGGAAATTTGGGAAGAACAGTACAAAAGCATGAAAGCCAAATTTCCAATTTCCAATTTCAATGTTCCATGAACGCTTACAAAAATAAAAACTTATGAAAATCCTATTAATTTCCTCCAATATTGCAAGCACTCCTTATCCTACATATCCTCTTGGATTAAGTATGGTTGCCGCAGCGCTGAAAAATGCCGGATACGATGTATATCAATTTGATTTCCTTCAAAATCACTGCTCATTGGATAAGCTTGGAAATGAGATTAAACAAGTCAATCCGGACATTATCGGCATATCAATACGAAACATTGACAATGTAAATCTGCTTAATGAACAGAGATATATTGATGCAGTAGGAAATATAGTAAAGAAAATTCGGCAGACAACAAATGCCAAAGTTGTTATCGGCGGTTCAGGCTTCTCTATTATGCCAGAGGTGATTCTGCGCGAAATTGGTGCTGATTACGGGATAGTAGGAGAAGGCGAAACATTAATGGTCGAGTTTGTTAATAATGCCAGGCAGGGAAAATATCCGGAGCATAGGTGTATCAAAGCCTCATTAAAGCTGAGCGGGAATGAAATCCCTTCTGCATTTTATGATTCGCGCATTATGGAATTTTATCTGAAAAGCGGCAATATAGCTTCTGTCCAGACAAAACGCGGCTGTACTCATAAATGCGTGTATTGTTCTTATCCTGCCCTTGAAGGTTCAACTATTCGCTGCAGGGATCCTATAGAGGTTGTTAATGATATTCATACCCTTATGAATAAACACAAGGTCAAATATATATTCTTTACCGATTCTGTATTTAATGATGACAATGGCCGCTATCTTGATGTGGTCAATGAGATGAAAAGGCGCGGCATATTTATTCCATGGACGGCTTTTTTCAAGCCTGAAGGCATTGATGACAAACATGTAAAGCTCATGAAACAAACCGGCCTTAAAGCTGCGGAAATGGGAGCTGATGCTGCATCAAACATCACACTGAAAAAACTGGGCAAATCATTTCAATTCAATGATATTATCAAATGTAACGACATTTTTAACAGCAACGGTATCGCCACAGCGCATTATTACATGTTTGGCTGCCCCGGGGAAACACGAGAAACTGTAATGGAAGGAATACATAATATAATAAACCTGAAAAAAACTGTTTCATTTATTTTTATGGGCATACGTATTCTTCCTGATACTGCTCTTGCCAAGACTGCAATTAAGCAAGGCATTATTTCGCCTGACCAGGAATTGCTTGAGCCCGTATATTATATTGCGCATGGAATAGATAAACAGTGGCTTAAAAATACATTAAATAATGCTTTTAAAGGGATAAGGCATTGTATTTTCCCGCCGGATGTTCTGGATAGCAGCTTACAGTTTCTTCATAAACTTGGGTACTCCGGATCCTTGTGGGACATGCTTATCCCAAAGGATGAAAAACATAAAAAGTAAAAGTTCACCACGGAACGACACGGAGTTTCACTGAAAATTGATCAATTATCTCAAAACAACTCGCTTGAGAGTGGGTCCATTGATAATTCAGTGTAATTCCGTGAAAATCCGTGGTTGAACTATTACCAAAAAAAACTCGCATGGAAAAGAACAGCTCATTTTCAACTGAACATATCTGGTGTGTTATTCCGGTATTTAACAATAAGAATACTGTTAAAGATGTTGTTTTGGGTTGCCGTTCATATTTGCAAAAAGTGGTTGTTGTTGATGATGGCAGTACTGATACGGATATTTCAGCATTATTTTCAGGTAGCGATATTGAGGTATTAAAGCATAATAATAACAAAGGTAAGGGGCAAGCTATTCTCACTGCTTTAAGGCATGTTGAAGCCAATGGCGGTCGTTTTATGATTACTATTGATGCGGATGGCCAGCACTATCCCAGGAATTTAGAAAAATTCATACCTTTGCTTCAGGATGATGAAACATCTGTAATTATCGGGTGCAGAAAATTTAATGGAAAAAATATTCCAAATTCAAGCCGGTTTGGAAGAAAGCTCGCAAATTTCTGGCTCAGAGTGGAAACAGGTGCATCCATCGATGATTGCCAGAGTGGATTTCGAGCTTACCCTGTAAAACATCTTTTACAGTTGAATATGAAAGGTTCACATTACGATTTTGAGGCTGAAGTTCTGGCCAGAGCGGTTTGGGCCGGGCTATATTTAAAAGCTGTCGAAATTGACGTCTGGTATCCTGAACCGAATATGCGGATTTCGAGTTTTAAACCATTGATAGATAATTTCCGTATTTCATGTATGCATACCAGACTGGTTGGAAGACGCCTTTTACCGTTTCCGCACCAAAAACTTGTTGCAGCCCCTAAAAAGCAGGTTGACCTCAGTTTAATGCGTCATCCTGTAAAATTGTTAAAAAAATTACTGAAAGAAAACGCAAGCCCCGGCGGATTGGCCATGTCAGCCGCAGTTGGGACATTTTTTGCAGTACTGCCTCTTATATCAATACATACCTTAGTAATTGCCTATGTTGCAACACGCCTGCATCTGAATAAGATAATGGCGCTGAACATACAACACTTATGCATGCCGCCTTTTGTTCCACTAATTTGCATTGAGCTTGGTTATTATATGCGAAATGGACAATGGCTGACCGACGTTAACCTGAATACAGTGTTTGGCCAGCTTCCGGCAAGGCTTATAGAGTGGTTAATAGGTTCCTTGATTGTTGCACCAATAGCAGCACTATTAACAGGTATAATTGTATTTGGTGCTGCGCAAATATTTCGCAAGAAAATTAGTATCAGGTAGTAATCATGGAACCAATTGAACGGTCACAAAATATAAATACCAGGAAAAGAGGAAATAAATTCGGCTTCTGGTTTTTTAAAGCTCTCCTGAAATTATTCGGGCTGCGCAAAACATATGGTTTTTTGTATATTGTTTGCCTTTATTATTTGGTTGTTGACCGTACTGCGGTTTCTGCTGCTCTGTCATATATAAATAAAAGATTTCCCGATTGCGGTTATTTAATAAGGCTATTGCATGTTTACCGTCTGTTTATTAGTCAGGGGAAGCAGCTTATTGACAGATATGCGTCTGTTGCCGAGCATACAAGATTTGATATTCAACTTAATGGATACAATGAGTTAATAGCCCTGCTCCGGAATAATAAACAAGGAATAATCTTGTTAACATCACATACAGGTAGCTGGCAAATCGCCTTAACCGCCTTAAAAAAAATAGGAAGAACTGTATATCTTCTTATGCGCCCTGAAGACAATATAGCGGTACGAAGCTCGCTGAATATTGACAGAGAACATGATGATATAAAAATTATTTCTCCGGAACAATATCTTGGTGGTATAGTAGAAATAATGGATGTTTTGAAAAAAGGCCATATTGTATCTATCATGGGAGACAAAACATACGGGGCTAAATCCGTTGAAGTTGCATTTTTAGGTGAAAAAGCATGGTTCCCTTTCAGCGCTTTTGCTGTCGCCGCCGCAGTTGAATCTCCTGTAGTGGTTTTGCTGTCAAATAAGGTTTCAAGCCATAAGTATATTGTTGATGTATCCAATGTAATATATCCACGCTATGATAGAAAATATAATAAGCAACAACAACTCCATCAGTGGGTTCAGAATTACGTAGAAATAATTGAAGCATTTGTTAAAAAGTATCCATACCAATGTTTCCTGTTTCATGATGTCTGGAGTGAATAATATATAGACTTTCAGATAAATAATTTCACTGTGTTATCAGTCGTCGACCTATAATAGGGCTCGGTAAAAAATAACTTGGTAGAATTTGCGCTCGAATTTGCCGTAGATTTAATCGATCTGATTGAGCAAAACCGCAGGAATAGCGAGTTATTTCGAGGACTTTTGCGATTGAAGATCGGTTAAAAATATGGTGAAGTCGGGATGCAAAAATGCCAAGTTATTTTTTACCGAGCCCTTAAGTTGGTAGCCGACAGGATAAACAGGATTGACATGATAGTTTTTTCATTCTGTTGATCTCCTCCGCGCTCACACGCTAAATGTTGATTTTAAGTCAATAATATATAAAAAAGCTTCATCCCGAAATCAACATAATGTCAATTTCAAGTCATATAAAAGTGGAATTAATCTTGACTTGTAAACGATATTATGTCATCTTCACGTCAAGTCTATATGTTGGTATAGTCGCAAAAAACGCAAAATTCAAAAACACCTTGGGAAAAGCATCAGATGTTTGTGGGCAGAAAATATGAGCTTGGGTTACTAAAAGGCTGTCTGAAACGTGACAGCGCTGTGCTTGTTGTTTGCCAGGGGAGACGAAGGATTGGGAAAAGCACGTTAATCCAAGAATTTGGGGGGAAATATAAATTCTATGAATTTTTTGGCCTTGCTCCAAGGGAAAATATAACAAATGCAGATCAACTGCGCCATTTTGGTGAACTTATGGGAGGTGTCTTTGGTATTCCTGCAATGAATTTCAATAACTGGAACGATGCTTTCTCAACTCTTGCCGGCCTGACTGCAAAAGAACGCGTAATAATACTTCTTGATGAGATTTCATGGATGGGTTCAAAAGACAGGGATTTTGCGGGTAAACTTAAAGGGGCCTGGGATACAAAGTTTAAAAAAAACAAGAAACTGATTCTCATTCTTTGCGGATCGGTAACTTCATGGATTGACAAAAATATTCTAAACGATAAGGGTTTTGTAGGGCGCGTATCGTTGACGATATCACTTGACGAACTTCCCTTAAATCATGCTGACAGGTTCTGGGAAAAAAACAAAGGGATTTCATCCTATGAAAAACTCAAACTTCTTTGTGTAACTGGCGGGGTGCCAAGGTATCTTGAAGAAATAATTCCTTTGGATTCCGCTGAAAAGAATATAAAGAGAATGTGTTTTTCAAAGGAAGGGCTTCTTTTTTCTGAGTTTGACAAAATCTTCAGGGATATTTTTGAAAAAAAAGCAGATTCCTTCAAGAAAATTGTGTCATGTCTTGCAGAAGGAGCTGTCGAACCAGGTGATCTCGCAGAAAAACTGGGTGTCAATCCAACAGGCGGACTCTCTGCCTCACTTGAAATCCTGGAAAAATCAGGTTTTATAAGCCGTGATCATGTATGGTCCTTCACTGGAAAAACAGGTTCAAGGAGCAAATACAGATTAAGAGATAATTATCTACGATTTTATTTGAAGTATATTGAACCTGTAAAGCACAAAATCCAAAAAGACCTTTACAAGGGTATCCATCTTGAAAATCTTAAAGGCTGGGAAACCATAATGGGGTTTCAGTTTGAAAATCTTGTGCTTAATAATCTCAACGTGATCATCAAAAAGCTTGATATAGCGCCTGAAACCATAATCAGCGCTGCCCCGTATTTTCAGAAAAAAACACTCAGAAAAGAAGCCTGTCAGATTGACCTGCTGATACACACACGTTTTTCAGTATACGTGTGTGAGATAAAATATCGAAAAAGAGTTGACAGTAGTATTATCAAATCTATTGAAGAAAAAATCAAGAAACTGAAAGCGCCAAAGAACCTGTCCATTCGCCCTGTGCTGATATACGCAGGTGAATTGTCTGATAATGTAAGAACATCGGGCATGTTCAGTCAATGCATTTCGCTTGAGGATCTTTTGTATTAGGACTCGGTCAAAATTACATGCGCTCCGAAGCGCAAATCCCGTAATTGGAGACTGTGATGCATATCATTTGTGCATTGAGAAACCTTTTTCTACCGGTTTTACCGATAGTCTCTCTTGGATGTCCGGCTGCTGCCGGGCGAATGGCGTAAAAAAATCAGCAAAAAAAGATATAGATTAACCCTTGAGTCAGTGATAAGAAGTCACTTTTTCAAGAAAAAATATAGAAAGGTTTTCCAGCAATTCCCGCTGTAAAACAGTTTAACATGCTGAAAATACTGCATTTTGCCTAAACGAGTTTACGAAAAAATGTCTAACATATTGATATTGTTCGTTTTTTGTAAGTAGGTTTGTAAATATTCGGCCAACCCTTTTTTTCAAAAAACATTAAAAAAGTTCGGCACACGCTTGAATTAATCTGCTATAAAGAAAAGCATGAAATATGCTTCTCAGAAGGAATTGCCATTATACACCCAAGAGAATAGTGGTCAAGTAATTGATTTCCCCGAGTCTCCC
>Ga0255432_1056_pt1 | contig 21676 bp, 25 predicted proteins | sample ANMaggSeSYBR02I6_FD_182656 | JGI IMG/M metagenome (GOLD analysis project Ga0255432, IMG submission 182656) | Sediment cell enrichment communities from methane seep in Santa Monica Basin, California, United Staets - ANME aggregate JGI... | ecosystem: Environmental > Aquatic > Marine > Cold seeps >...
ATTTTTACATAGTTACGTATCATTTCAGCATCTAAACTTACAGTGTCAACGCTATAACCTTGTGTCCAAAAACGGTTACCCAATAGGTTGTTGGCATAATTTGCGAAATCTGCTCATTTGCTACTCCTTGGTTAAGTTGTGGAGCAACTCAGCCTTGGACTAACAAATATCGTTCAGGTGGTAAAACCACTGAACTGTGACCTGGCCCAAAGGGCCAGGTTTTCTATGTTAGAATAAATGATTATAAGAACCATGGGATACCAGACCTGAAATATGCTGTAGCTGATGCACGGGCAATGTATGAATATTTACAAAACTATATGAATATATCTTCTGACCACATTTTTGCCCTTTATGATGAAAACGCCTCCAAGACAGAGATCGAAAAGATACTTGGAGATATATTACCAAGAAAAGCCAGACCGCAAGACACAGTGATTATTTATTATTCTGGCCACGGTGCCCCATATCATGACCCAAGCAGCCCTGACGGTGACAATGTTTCAAAGTATCTCCTGGCAAGTGATACCGATCCTGAAAGTATGTGGGCAACCGCTGTACCTATGGAGAGAATCCGCTCTATATTTTCCAGAATACCATCTGAACGAGTCGTTTTTCTGGCTGACACCTGTTACAGTGGAGCCAGCGGAGGCAAAACTCTTGCAATGTTCACTCGTACCACATTAAACGACAATTTTCTGGACCGGCTGGCAGCCGGACGGGGCAGAATCATTATCACAGCCTCAGGAGCAGGCGAACTTGCCAGAGAGGATGAAAACCTGGGCGGCGGCCATGGTGTATTCACTTATTATCTTTTAGAAGGATTAAAAGGCGCTGCTGATGCTGACGGGGATAAGCTTATAACATCAGGTGAAGCATATGAGTATGTATTTAAAAATGTAAGCCGTCATACCCAAAACATGCAACATCCAATTAAAAAAGGTGAAGAAGAACGGCCCATTATTCTCGGTTATAAAATAGCTCATTAAGGATAAAGATCCGGCAGATCTTTTGGAAAACGAATAGATAGCCGCAAAATTAAGGAATTGGATATTAGAGGAGAGGAGAATGAAATGGCTCAATTTGTTGTAGAAACTTCAATCAAGCATGGCCAATTGGCATTAGATAAGATTCCATTTAAAGACAACACGAAAGTTAAAGTGGTTTTGATTCCAAAGGTTGAATTATCACAGATGTCCTTTGAAAAAGCGCAGGAATTGACCAGAAAAATCAAGGGCAATCTTTCTAATGATATAAGCAAAGAGAGGGATTAAAAATGCATTTGTTTTTAGATTCGAATGCATTGGTCAAGCTTTATCACGCCGAGGCTGGAACAGAAAACCTTGTTTCTCTTCTTAAAGAGAATGCTTACGACCTGATATTGACAATTGCAGACATTTCAAAAATTGAATTTCGTTCCGCATTTCTTAAAAGAGTACGTACAAAGGAAGTCGAGCTTGAAATTGTTAAAGAAGCGTTTTCCTGCTTTGAAGACGATTTATTCATGTTCAACGTAGTAGAAGTTGGCGAAGCTGTGAAGAGTTTAGCCATAAACTTGCTGGATAGTATCGCGCATAAAAAAGGACTAAGAACGCTTGATTCGATACAATTATCAGCCGCTATTATTAAAAATCAGATTTTTCGGATTGAGTATTTTGTGACCTCCGATAAGACCCTCGCTAATGTTGCAAAGGATTATTTTCCAATTTTTGATCCGGAGTCTGCGATGTAGCAAAACAGGCAATGGATTATGACACAGGGATTTTGTTGGGTTTCGCTTTGTTCAACCCAACCTACGGACTAAGCCAAGATCGGTATTTGGATTTTTAATGATAAGTAAGCCGGCAGATATTGAGGAGTTTTTGGCTCGTTCCCCACGCTCCTGCTTGGGAATGCATACCGGACAAAAATAATGGGAAGAAGCCGCTACAAATTTACTAACGCCAATAGTTTTGGTGGATTCGTCGCTTACGCTCCTTAATCCACCCTACGATTTACGAGATGGAGTTTGTAGTTTGTAGGGTGGATTAAGCGAAACGAATCCACCGAAAACTCTTTGTGGCTGCGCCGGCACAACAAAGAACGAGAGATAAAAGGTTTTGTTGGGTTTCGTTCCTCAACCCAACCTACGAACTACGGAACTACAGACCATTTCCGTAGATTATTCTGAGGAGGATGCAGTGAAAAGAAGTATACAGATAATAATCAAAGTCTTTTCTGTTTTGACAATTGTGGCCCTTACGGGATGCACTACTCCGTACAAAAAAGTGCACCAGCAAATTGTCTCCGGCAAGGGGAAGCGAGATTTGACTGTGTTCATCTCACCCGAGGCATTGGATGGACGGTTCAACGAAAGGTACAAAGTGGGTGCTTTGACAAAGGAGCATTCACCAGACAAGATGCTTTATAAGCATCTAAAGACAACGTTTCACTACTTGTTTAACCTATCAGATGGGGATGGCTATGAGATAAGAGTCGCTCCCAGAATTAGGAGTTTTTCTCTAGAAAAAATCGATTTTTGCAAAGAATATAATAGAGCAGGGTTTGACGCGTGCACTACATATAGATGTCGCGTATCCGTAGATCTGCCAGTATTTGATTCTCACGGAAACGAGATTCTGTTCGTTCAGGAGGAGGTGACTGAGGATGGGAAATCATGTTCGTCTACCTCACAAAAAGGTAGAGAACAAGACATTATCTATCTTACCGAGAATGGGGCAAAAAAGCGGGCAACGTATAACGCATTTAACAGGCTTCTACCCTCTCTCACAAACCCCATTTACTATAATCCCAAAATAGTAGGTCTTGAGATCGCAATCAAAGAAGCACGAACTCTTCCGGCCACTCTCACCAACATAGTTCAGTACTCGGACAGGAACTCATTCATTCCCAATGATATAATTGATGCAGGCGAGGAATCGTTTATTGATTTGAAAGTCACTAACAGCGGCAAAGGCACCGCTTTTGATGTAAAACTGAATACGGAATGCGACTTTTCCTGCATAGACTTTGATAAAGTCATTGATATCGGAGACATCCCACCGGGTGAATCCAAAAAGCTAAAGGTCAAGCTTTATGGAAAGTTGGAGTTAAAAGACGGCGCTGCTCCATTTCTTATTCAGTGTACCGAAAAACGGGGCTTTGACTCCGAGAAGATAAAACTCAGTATTCCCACAGCCCACCTGGAAAAACCCGATATTGTTATAGTTGATTATAAGATCAATGATGGTAATACCGGCCTTGCCAGCGGAAACGGTAATGGCATACCCGAAAACGGGGAGACCATTGAGCTTACGGCCTTTGTGAAAAACAACGGCGTAGGCCGGGCAATCAAGGTTGATCTGGGCATTGCTTCCATCAATTCCGGTGTTGAAGTGATCAGAAAACAAACCGAGATTACTCAGATACTGCCTGGCCAGACTATAAACGGCAAGCTGGCCTTTGCTATTCCCAGAACATATTCGGGCGGTGATATCAGGATGGATCTCAAGGCCTCCGATGTGAGAGGCGCTTCTGATGGAGTGAAACAATTGGCCGTGAATGTAAACACAATAGGTCCAGTCCTAGCTTATTCCTACGATATCACTGTCCGCAACGGCAATGGCTTTGTGGAAAACGGGGAGACTTGCGAACTGGAGATTCGAGTTGCCAACAATGGACAGATGGCGGCCAGGGCAGTCTCGATAAAGGTGGATTCTGCAGATCTCTCCTTTTCAAGAAACCGCACCGAATTGGGTCGGCTTGAAACAGGTTCAGCAAATATTCCCACCAGGTTCTCTTTTACAGTTCCCAGAACATTGGAAAAAGAATCCGTTGATGTCAAGATTCAGTTGACGCAGGCTGAGTTTCCCGGTCTGACAGAGAACATCAACGTTCCCATAAAGGTATCCCGGCCTGAATTTGCAATAAGCCATCAGATCCTTGATCCCAATGGCAAAGGCGTCATTGAGCAAGGGGAGAGCGTTGAACTGGTGGTGAGAGTCAAGAACACAGGTCAGCTCGGTGCCGCGGATGTCAATCTAAGTATCAATATCGATCAAAAAGGCATTATACTGACCAGCGCAAAAGAGTTTTCCATTGGCCGCATCCAGGCAGGTCGGGAAAGCGATCCCATAAGATTCATGATCACTGTTCAAAGGTCGGTTCCGGCCGGTGATTTGCCTGTAAATTTCAAGATCACCCAGAAAGATTTCAAATCCAGGAACCTTGTGCTGGCCTTGAATGTTGCTTCTGAGAAGGCCAAAGAGATTACTGTTGCCGGACAGAGACCGGCGTCAGTTTATAGGCCTGTATCCCCGGCAGGCCGGTTTAAGATGGCTCCGCATGTTGTGATCACTACCCCCAGGGACGGAAAGCGGGTAGTCACCAATACTATTGACCTGCGGGGCATTGCCGCGGATGACAGAGGCGTGATTTCCATTGATATAAATGTCAACGGCATGAGAATTGACCTGCATGATCGGGGCATAGCTGTCAAGGGAGATAACACACAACGCGAGTTTTATGCAGCAGTGCCTTTAAAAACCGGTAGCAATGAGATTGTAGTCACCGCATTAGACAATGAGAACCTGACAAGTGAACCTAAAACCATAACCGTGTTTTACGAAAAGGAAAAGGGAGAGATATGGGCGGCCGTAATCGGCATAAACGACTACCACCATGTTCAAAAGCTCGACTATGCCAGGAATGATGCCTCTGCTTTTGCCGATTATCTCCAGACCAATCTTGACATAGAAGCCGATCATCTATTTGAGCTTTACGATGGTCAGGCAACAAAGCGGAACATTCAGTCTCTTCTCGGAACACAGATCAGGAGCAAAGCAGGACGTGAAGATACGGTCATCATCTTTTTTGCCGGACACGGAGCTCCTGAAGAGAGTGAAACGAGCCTGGATGGTGACGGCATAGAAAAGTACATTCTGCCCTGTGATGCAAACACAACTGATCTTTACACCACCGCTATTCCCATGGATGAAATTGCTCGAATATTCAGGAGAATAAAGGCCGAAAGGGTCATCCTGCTCGCTGATTGCTGTTACAGCGGCCAGACCGGAGGAAGGACAATATTGTCCAAAACCAGGGCCAATATCTCGGATGCTTTTCTGGACAGACTATCCAAAGGAAAAGGAAGGATCATCATTACCGCAAGCAGCGCCAGCGAGGTGAGCAAGGAATCCGATGATCTCAAGCATGGTTATTTCACCTACTACCTCCTCAAAGGGTTAAAAGGCGCGGCCGATGTGGACAGGGATGGATTTATTGATGTTAATGAGATATCCAGTTATCTTAATCGCGAGGTCCCAAAAGCCACAGGCCAGAAACAGCATCCGGTAAAAAAGGGAGAGGCAGAAGGCCAGATTGTGATCGGAAGGGTGAGATAGCGGGTGGATCTTCGACGTCCCAACCTGCTATGGGCTGAAAACCGAAGGTTGTCAGAGTATTTCAGCCTTCAACAAAACAAAGGAGAATAGTCAATGAAAAAATATCCAATTGGAATCCAGAGTTTTGAAGTGATCAGGTCAGATGACTACTATTATGTGGATAAAACACATTTTGTTAAAAAATTATCTGAATCTGGGAAATATTATTTTTTCTCCCGTCCCAGAAGATTCGGAAAAAGCCTTTTTCTGGACACATTACACCAGGCATTTGCAGGCAGAAAAGAATATTTTAAAGGTCTGTTTCTTGAAAATAGCTGGAACTGGGATGAGCAATTTCCTGTGCTGCACATCAGTTTTGGAGCTGGTATCTTCAAGGATACTGGCAGTCTGAATTCGCGTTTTAATTATCTTCTTTCACGCTTTGCAGAAGAATATGAAGTTAAGTTAAAAGAAAAAAATATAAGTGACCGGTTTGATGAGCTTGTCAGAAAAATATCTGAAAAACAGAATCAAAAAGTTGTAATCCTGATAGACGAATACGACAAACCGATCCTTGATAATATGGATAAACCTGAACTCGCTATTGAGATCAGAGAAGAATTGAAGAATTTCTATTCTGTTATCAAGGATCTGGACAACTATCTCCAATTTGTATTTTTAACCGGAGTCTCAAGATTCAGCAAGGTGAGTATTTTCAGCGGTCTGAACAACCTAAAGGATATCAGCCTTAACGCCCGCTATTCAGCAATTTGCGGTTATACCCAGAACGAACTTGAATGCGTATTTAAGGAACCTCTTAAACGCGTTGATTTGAATTCAATCAAAGAGTGGTATAATGGTTATAATTTTCTTGGAGAACCTGTTTACAATCCATTTGATGTTCTGCTTTATCTTGACACAGGTAAATTTCGAAACTACTGGTTTGAAACAGGCACACCGTCATTTCTGATAAAACTGCTGAAAGAGAATCAATATTATATTCCTTCGCTTGAACTTTTTGAGGCAGGAGAAGGACTTCTCGGAAGTTTTGAGATTGAGCATCTTGAACCTGAAACCCTGCTGTTCCAGACCGGTTATCTGACTATTAAAGAAGAAATAAGCCTTGGCTCAAGAACGAGTTATTTGCTTGGATTTCCCAACCTTGAAGTTCGAATGAGTTTTACCGATGTTATTCTGAATCATTATTCCTGCCCTCCTGCAAAAAAAGAAAAACGCCTGACAGCAGTTTACAGAGCTTTGCTTGAAGCAAGACTGGATGATCTGAAAGAAATATTTCTCTCTTTTTTTTCATCTATTCCCCATGACTGGTACAGAAAAAACAGAATATCAGAGTATGAAGGATATTAGATTAGCCTGAGGGACGCTCATTAGTTTATAAGTTTCTGTTTTTAGACAACAGGATTAGCCTGAGGGACGCTCATTAGTTTATAAGTTTCTGTTTTTAGGGATTAGCCTGAGGGACGCTCATTAGTTTATAAGTTTCTGTTTTTAGACAACAGTTGAATGAAGTTTTGGGCTTTAGGCTTTGAGTTGACAAATACTTTTGCTGGTTGCTATACAGCCAAACTTATGGGTTGCAATATGGACGTTATTCAACCCAGTTTTCCAGATGCAGACCAACAATTCTTTCAAATTCTTTAGTTCTGTAATTCGGCGAACAATCTTGGCCTCAGACATGTCAATAAGATTATGAATATCCTCGCCCTCGTCGAATCGTCGATCAAACTCTTCTGTACTTTTAGATAGTTTTTTGGCCATATAATTTCGTCTCCTGCTTTCTGGCGCGTCTTACGGATATGATACGTATAGCATCTCGCCGCCAAAAGCATACTGACTTGATAACAAAAGGGTTGTTAAAATTCAGTCGAGGTATTTTAGGTGAGCCATCTCCTGCACTTTCTGCTTTGACTTGGCAAAGTCTACAAAGGCTTGAGCGGTTTTCTGCTCCAGGGAAGACCGTACTTTATTGACGTCCTCTTTTGAGGATAGCAGATTCTTTACCTTCTTCATTTTAAGCTTTTTTAATGAGTTCATCTCATACCTCGAAAAGATTGTTCACATAACAATGATATGGAATAATTTCGTCAGCGTCCGTGTCAACGGCGTGGAAACTAAATCTTTTGGGGTCATTTGTCAAGAAATCTCTATTGTTCAGCAAAAGAAAGTCAGGATAGTGGATGGATAAAAATGCCATTCTGTCATGGGGGTTTGCGGTCGCATCAAAAAGTATTTCACCGGCAATTTTGCCATCTTTGAACAAGTCAGGAATAGAAATCTCACACACCCAGATAAATTTTGGCATAGCCATTTCATAATACACATTTGCTATACCAAACGGCACCGAATCCCCTCTTCTCATTCTCTTAAAGGACTTAGATGAAGTCAGAAAGGTTCGGATGACAATATCCTCTTCTTATAATCCCTTTTGACTTATTTCCCGTTGATTTATCATATTTTTGAGCCAAATCAACAGTACTGCATAGGACTATATAATGAAAAATTATGAGCTGGCAAAACAGATTTACAAGGCATTGGTTGATATCGGCGGCTATCAACTTAAAGCGGAACACTTTCCGCCATTTTGGCTCTATGGCTGATTGAATTTACAGTTTTCGGTGGATTCGCTTCGCTTAATCCACCCTACAAACTTACGTTGGTAGCCTGAATTGTAGGGTGGATTAAGGAGCGTAAGCGACGAATCCACCAAAGCAGATGTCCCGCCTTACGTTGGTAGCCTATTTGATTAAGTGCCTAAAGTTAAGGAATGCGCTTTCAGCGCTGCCAATTTTAACTTTTTTACCAGAAAACTTTACTCACTTTATTTTCGGCTGAAGATATATAGCACGCCGAAGGCGTACCACAACTTTAGGCATTTTAAGCACTTTAGCTCATTTTAGGCACTGTCTTTTCTTCTTCTGGGCTTTTTGTATCTTGGCCCAAGTATCACGCAGGGTAACCGTTCGATTGAATACTAATTTATTGCCAGATGAATCAACAAAATCAACGCAGAAATACCCAAGTCTTTCAAACTGGCATCTGCTTCCAGGCCTGGCTTTTTCCAGACTTGGTTCAACTCGGCATGAAGTCAGCGTTTCAAGAGAGTCTGGATTCAAACAATCCTTGAAATCTTCAGCTTCTTTTTTGTCACCGGGATTTGCAGCAGTGAAGAAATGATCGTAAAGACGCACTTCTGCTTCTATTGAGTGAGCAGCAGAGACCCAGTGCAGAGTTGCCTTAACCTTTCGTCCGTCCGGAGAATCACCGCCTTTTGTCTTTGGGTCATATGTACAGTGAAGTTCTATAATTTCACCTGTCTGCTCATCCTTTACTACTTCCACGCATGTTATAAAATACGCATATCGCAGACGTACTTCGCGGCCGGGTGCCAGCCGATAGAACTTTTTAGGCGGGTCTTCACGAAAGTCTTCCCGTTCTATATAAAATACGCGAGAGAAAGGAACCTTGCGTGTCCCCATACCCGGATCTTCCGGATTGTTAAGCGCGTCCAGCTCTTCCACAAGGTCTTCAGGATAATTGTCAATGATTACCTTAAGGGGGCGAAGCACCGCCATTACGCGGGGGGCTTGTTTGTTCAGGTCTTCCCGGACGCAATATTCGAGCAAAGCCATATCGACCATACTGTCTCTCTTGGCAACACCAATGCGGTCGCAGAAATTGCGTATTGACTCGGGTGTGTAGCCGCGTCTCCGCAAGCCGGAAAGTGTGGGCATTCGAGGATCATCCCATCCATTGACATGCCCCTTTTCTACAAGTTCCACAAGCTTTCGCTTGCTCAACACTGTGTAGCTGAGATTAAGGCGAGCAAACTCTATTTGTTGAGGATGACATTCCACTTCAAGTTCATCAAGAATCCAGTCATACAAAGGACGGTTGTTCTCAAATTCCAGCGTGCAGATGGAATGAGTGATACCTTCCATTGAATCTGAAAGACAGTGGCTGAAGTCATACATGGGATAAATGCACCACTTGTCGCCTGTCCTGTGATGGTAAACACGCCTGATACGATACAGAGCAGGGTCCCTCATAATCAGGTTAGGTGATGACATATCAATTTTTGCCCTGAGAACACAAAAGCCGTCTTCAAACTCCCCTGCTCTCATGCGCTCAAACAGATCAAGGTTTTCCTCGACTGAGCGGTTACGATACGAACTTTCCCTTCCCGGTTCCGTCAGAGTGCCCCTGTATTTTCTTATTTCCTCGGAACTCAGGTTGCAGACGTAAGCTTTGCCTTTTTTGATCAATTGAACGGCGAACTGATACAGTTGCTCAAAATAGTCAGACGTATAATAAAGCCTGTCATCCCAGTCAAATCCAAGCCATTTGATATCTGATTTTATTGATTCCACATATTCAACATCTTCCTTGCTCGGATTAGTATCATCAAATCTTAAGTTGCATATTCCATTGTTTTCGGCTGCAATGCCGAAATTAAGACATATAGACTTTGCATGCCCGATATGCAGATAGCCGTTAGGCTCTGGTGGAAATCGGGTGACTACTTTGCCGTCGTTTTTGTTTGCTTTTATATCTTCGACAATAATATTTCGTATAAAGTCGGATGAAGGCTCGGGATTTGTACTGTTCAATTTAGGCATATATATTTTTCTCCATAAAAAATTGATGGCTTTTAAAAAATCTATCCTGATTTTTCATAATAAGGCATAACTTCAGGTATTAATTTCCTTATATTATTTATTCGCGTTTCATCAGAAGGATGAGTGCTCAAGAATTCAGGAGGTGCTTTTCCTTGTTTTTCCTGAGCCATTTTTTTCCAGAATTCTACTGCGGTATTAGGATCGTATCCAGCCATTGCCATGAAAATCATCCCTAAATGGTCTGCCTCATTTTCATGTAGTCTGCTATAGGGCAGCATTAAGCCATACTGGGCGCCTATACCAAAAGCAGACATCCATAGCTGTTGGGTTGCTTCTGGTTTTTGCGCCATAGCTGTTGAAAGAGCTATGCCTCCAAGCTGAAGAGCCAAACCCTGGCTCATGCGTTCATTACCATGGCCTGCTATTGCATGAGCTATTTCATGCCCCATTACTACAGCAAGCCCATTTTCGTCTCCGGTAATCGGCAGAATTCCTGTATATACAACAACTTTTCCTCTAGGCATGCACCAGGCATTTACCTCTTTGCTTTCAACAAGATTGAATTCCCAGGAATAATTTTCAAGTTTCTCAGACATATTATTCTCAATAAAATACTTTTCCACAGCTTTTTGGATTCTTGCTCCAACAGATTTAACCATTTGAGTCTGCTTTTGATCTGTGCTTAATTTGTGTGAATCAAGGAATTCGCCATACTGTTGCAGACTCATTGATAACATTGTAGAACCCGGGATAATGCTTAACTGTTTTCTACCGGTGATCGGCACTGTAGCGCAGGATAAAAAATAGAGCCAATTAATAATAGAAAATAGTTTTTTAATAGTTTCATAGTCGTTTATCCTGTTTTTAAGTTGTCAAAAACTTTATTATTTTATACATAAGCCACATATCGTCAAGAACTAAATAGACTTGAACTAAACCGCATGAAATCTTTATTCTTGACAATTATCACTCTATCTTGGGGGTAGCGTAAAATGCAAAAAGAATTTGACGAAACAAAAAGGCCTGCGTCCAGGCAAAAAACAAAAGCGCATTAAATGCCTGCTTCTGTTGTTGCTCAGTCTGGTTCTTGTTCTTCAATTTCTTAATAAAATATGAAAGGTTATCCTTTTTTGACCAAAAATGCGTCATAAAGGATCTTGATTTCAGAGGGGATTGGCTTTATGAGATTATGCAAAGTTCTCAATAGCTTTCTGGTGCGGGTGAGTTCAATATGGTGAATAAGAGCGAATGACATGGATCCGGTTTCTACCGAGTTAGCAAAAGAAGGAATATCCGGTGCTGTTGAGGCAGCTAAGGAGTTTTTGTTTAAAATTGCAGGCCCAGCGGCCGAAGAAGTCGGCCTGTTGTTTCAAGATCAAGTAAAGCTATATAGATTCAAAAACCAGTTGCGTATTTTGGCGAAAGCAGAGGCGATGCTGAAAAAGTCAGGACGTACTCCAAACGCAGTACCTTTTCGGACGTTGCTTCCTATTCTCGAGGCTGCGGCCACTGAGGACGATGAATCACTTTCAACAAAATGGTCTGCTTTGCTGGCTAACTCTGCGGCGAAAACCGATGGTGCCGCATCACACCCAAGCTTCCCTCGAATACTTTCTGAGATAGCTCCAGTTGAGGCCCGATTCTTGGATTATCTCCTTATAAGTGGCGGAGAAGCTGATTGGCGCTCTTTTAGAGCCGATTTGGCAGTGAGTCTGCGGGTTACGCAGGATGATATCGATCGTCACTACGGCAACCTGTTTAGACTCGGGCTGGTCAGAATTGGATCAAGCAAAGGAGTGCACAAAGGTGTGGTGCAGGTGGGTCCTTTTGGAAAGGCATTCTTGTGCGCATGCAGCCCACCTGAAAATCGAGACACATCGGGATAGGAACGCCCCTCACAGGGCATCCCTCCCACACCACCGGACGAATGGATCACGTATCCGGCGACTCGGCTGATCAGGCAGATTAACTTCCAGACAGGAATAAACCAAGATCAAGGAAATATTTATTAGGCAAAGCGATAATCTCCCATTTAATGCTGCTCATACGCCAATGCTTTTTGCGGGCGTTCCCAGACAATACAGCGTGCCTGTGGGATATTCCCTGTTTGAGCAGGTTTCGGATTTTAGTTCTGGGATTCTTCCATTGTTTCCAAACAAGACACAGTAATCGTCTGATTATCCAGCCTTTCAGGTACAGATTCAACTTATAAATTATCTGAGCCATACTTTTACCGCAATTGCGGTCAGCGCAGGTTGCCCTGCTCTCAGCCATTTTCTGCTTCAGCAGAGGCACTGTCACCGGATACCCCGTTGTGATAACACTATGCCCTTCGCCTCCATCTGGCTGGGCTTGCTTGCCTTGACTTCCATAATTGGAAATTGTAGACTCACTCTTAAGTTGGACGTAAATGCCCTAAATAAAGTAGCGAAAGTTAGGAACGTGGACGAAATAACTTCCCCAACTATACATCACAGCTTCAGGCCGCCTTTGTCCGGTCTCAAATCACAAAAATATTGAAATAGCTCGCTATTCCTTCAACTTTTGTGAACTGAGATCGAACAAATTCGACCCAAATCTGTGCGCCTACTTGAGGAAGTTAATTCGTCCACGTTCCTTAGTAATTAAATTCGATGCTCCGTATTGTCAGTGATCGTATCTTGAAAAGATAAAAAGGGAGGTTTGGCATGGTAAAGGCTTTTTCAGATTTTAACGGATTGGAGATGTTCTTCCTGGCATGTGCCTTCATTGGCGGGTTCTTCGTTCTCGTAAAACTCTTTCTGCAATTTGTTGGTGGCCATGCTCACACAGATGTTGGTGTGCACAGCAATATCGATATTGATACTGCACACGTGGATTCTGACGTGGGTTTTCGCTTACTCTCCATGCATGGACTCTCCGCATTTTTTATGATGTTTGGTTTAGTCGGGCTCGCCCTTTACCGACAGAGCCAGGTGGAATTGTAATGGGTGTCGCATCTTGAATTGTGAATTAGCGGCCATTATTCACAATTCAAGATGCGACACAGGTATTTCCCTTTTAACTTGGTTATGCGCAGGAAAATAAGGTGTAAAAATGACAAAATTATTAGAAAATGCCTTTAATGAAGCATCAAAGCTTCCAGAAATTGAACAAAATGTTATTGGAAGATGGCTACTGGATAAAATCAAAGCTGATAAAAAATGGGAAAAACTGTTTGCCGAATCTGAAGATGTATTAGAACAATTGGCACAGGAAGCTTTGATGGAGTATGAAAAGGGTTCACTCAAGCTTACCGATCTATTCTGTCCGTATCACAAAAGATTATAGAGCAATAAGTATATTGAAAGTTATACTGAAACTATCTACTAACTGGTTAGCCAATAAATAAAAACAGGAGTTAAAAATGGTACAGATAGCTGAAATAAAAAAAGAGATTGAAGAATTGCCCAAACAGGAATATGTCAATTTGAGGCAGTGGTTTGCTAAAAAGGACTGGAAGATATGGGATAAGCAAATTAAAGAGGACTCAAATTCAGGGAAATTAGACTTCTTAGCCAAAGAAGCTCTGCATGAAAAGAATAATGACAATTTACTTGAGTTTTCGAAAAATAGTTTTCCATAAATCAGCAATGTTGGCACGAAACATGCTTTAGGTCACCTTTATACTAATAAATCAATAGGTTGTATCTTTCAATCTATTGTTTGTCGTTTTCGAAAACAGGAAACAGTCGATTCGGAACGCTACGTGTATCAAAACAAAATTTCTTACAAGCGCTAACTGTATGAAATAACTAAATAATTATACTGGAAAGCAATTTTTGTGCCAATAGACCAAAATTTACGCAAACTATTTTTCGAAAACTCAAGAATTTAAAGGCTTTGTAAATGCATAGGACGAGTTCTCGGTTTTGGAAATGCTTTGACAAGCTTCCATCTTCTATCCCGAAATTCAAGAAGTTTGGGAGTTGTGTGCTTATTCCCAACTATTAATTATTGCCCAAAAGAAAGGAGAAATTATGAAAGGTAAGTTTTGCTTTATTCTGTCCATTGTAACACTACTGATGGTGTGTAGTTGGCCTGTTTATGCTGAACAACAACAGGACTGTTTTTCATCGAGTCTCCACCACACTGGTGAAGGAATGCGATATTGGTATGAGGCTAAGGATGGCTTCATGGCGAGAACGGGCATTCCGTATGAAAAGCTTGGCTGTAAAAACTGCCATGTGAAAGGGTGCAATGACTGTCATCTTAAAAAAACAGAAAAGGGTCTTGTTTACTCACTGGAAATGGCTCGGGACCGTGAAACCTGTCTAAAGTGCCATGCCCGAGCGAAAGCCACAATTAAACTGGATGAAGGCCGGGATACTTTAGGCGTACATATGAAGGCCGATATGACCTGTTCTGATTGTCATACGTCGAGAGAGATTCATGGAGATGGGAATATTTACAAAAGCATGAGAGATCCTGGTGCGATGGATGCAGCTTGCACCAACTGCCATACGAAAGACTCGGGGGATTATCCCGTAGTTCCGGAAACCAGGTCCCACACCGTCCATAAGAACAGGTTGGACTGCAACGCCTGTCATGTGCAAAATACCATGACTTGCTACAATTGCCATTTTGGTGAGTTTGCAAAGACTAAAAGCAAACCAAAAAGCTTTGTAACAAAGGTCAAAGATTTTTTACTTTTGGTAAAATACAGAGGGAAAGTTACAAGCGGGACAATGCAAACCTTAGTTGGTTATAATAACGAGCCTTTTATAGCCTATGCTCCTTATTTTACCCATTCAATCATGGGCGAGGGCAGAAAGTGCGAGCAATGCCACGCTACGAAGGCTGTCAATATCCTTGCCTCATCCAAAAAATTTACTCCGGCCATCTTCAAGGATGGCAAACTCGAGTTTTACAAAGGTGTGCTCCCTCTGGTTCCGAGTCTTTTGAACTGGCCGTTTTTAGAAAAAAAGGAGGGCAAATGGGTGCCTTTTGAACCTACGGTGAAAACTCTCATCCAAATGGCGGTTTACGCTGAACCATTCACCCAGGATGAACTGAAGAAGTTGCAAATGAAACAAAAATACGGAAAGTAGTTTGACTTTCAGAAGCGATAAGGCACCACACAACAATCGGCTGAACACGGACCGGGAAAAGCCTGCGGCTTTTCCCAGCCGCTTATAGACTTTCAGATAATTAATTTCACAAGGCCAGAAGGAGGAAGGCGTATTAGTTATACGTCGACGACTGATAACACAGTGAAATTATTTATCTGAAAGTCTATAGCCGAAGTGTTGTTAGGCTCAAATCTATACAGGTGTTGTTAGAATATACCCAAAATACTTCACAAGAAAGGAGGTGGTACAAGTACACGGTTCTTAGGGTTCGCTCAAAAATAAATTTACATTTTCAGGGGTCGAGGCGCCCGCATAGCAAGGCGCGAGGAGGGCGAATAACGAGCTATTTAACTGACGAGCAACGCAGTTATGCGGGATGGATCGGCGTATCAAAATGTGAAGTTATTTTTGAGTGAGCCCTTAATGATCATGCCTATATTTGACGGTTGGTAATTACCAAAAAAACAACAACGTGAAGACAGAAAGGAGTTTAGTGATGCACAGAAAAATATCAATTATTATTTTGTCATTATTGTTGATAGTCGGATTTTCAACGTCCGGTTTTACGGCCAAGGTGCCCGCTCCTGAAAAAGGAGGAGACGGCTTTAAAGCGGTAAGCCTGGAAGAAGCAAAAAAACTTCACGAAAATGGTGCGACAGTGGTTGCATGCCACAGTCACACGACCGATTTCATGAAGGGTCATCCTTCCGGCACAATCCACATAACGTGTTTGGTTCCGAATGACCACAAACATATTGATATGCCACTGGGCGAAGTCGACTTTGACATAGCTCAGCTTCCAAAAGACAAGAACACTCCCATTATAACCTATTGCGCATCAAGCACATGATGGAAATCCTATCACGCCGCCAGGTTGACGGTTGCAAATGGCTACAAGAATGTTTACTGGATGAAAGATGGTATCAACGGGTGGAAAAAGGCAGGGTATGCCACGGAAGGCAACCCGGAACTTCTTGAGGCCCTGATTGCTGTAATCAAGAACGATTTTGCCGCACTAATCATCACCGAAGGCGATGCCGGAAAGTTAAAAAATTGTACGTTTGTGGATTTTCGCGATGAAACGCAGTTTAAGAAAGGTCATGTTAAGGGGGCCAACTACGTTGATTACGGCAATATGTTCTCGAAACCCATGATGGAGGAGCTAAATAAGAGCAACACCCTGATAATCATTCACGATGTTCCGGCAGTTGCAGGTGTCATTGCAGCGACTTTGAAGCTTATGGACTACCCAAATGTATATATCCTCAAATAGGTATAGTAGCCCCAAGCTCTTTGTGACGGATGCTGAACTACAGTTATATATCTCCATTTTCCTGAAAGCTAAAGTATCCTTTATGATTAAAAATGATGTGATCCAGCAGCCTGATTCCCAGCGTTTCTCCGGCCGATTTTAGCTGTTTTGTAATTTCAATGTCTTCTTTGCTTGGCGCTAAGGTTCCTGCTGGATGGTTGTGGGCCACGATTATTGAGGATGCCCGATCGGTAATCGGATCAGCAAAGACCTCTCTTGGATGCACTTGTGTCTTGTTGACAAGGCCAACGGAAACCCAATGGCATTCACTTAAGGCATTTTGGGTATAAAATTCACCACATATTGTGTACTCCTTTATTGCACCATACAATATGCAGCCTTTAAAATGCTATTTTTTGCTTAAGTGAATGCCATTGAACGGAAACCACCCGGCTCGTTATCACTTCATTGGCGCCGTTGAGTGAGAGGCATATAAAATGTTCATGCTTTCGGTCTGCAAAATGGCTGATCAGCGGAAGTACTTCTGCAGGAGATGATATTTTTGTTCCTTCCGGCCTGATCCTGCGGCGGGCAAACTCCAGGGCAGCAGTAATAAGTGCTGCCTTGGCTGATCCAACACCTTCAATCTGTTGAAAGGCATTAACATCAGCCATGCCACCACTTTGATCAATAACTTTCAATATATTGTTTGCCAGCGTCATTACACCTAAATTGAGCGATTTTTGGCTTGATCTGCACTGATCTCTTGCGCATCAAGGATTCGCGAAAATCCTCGACATATCCACGGGTATACCTGCGGTTTTCGCAAACCCTTATGCATCAAGATTTCAGCACATCTCTTCCCCAAAAATCGCTCAACTTAGGTTACATCATGTTTTTTTGTTCCGCTTCCCAGCAAAACGGCCAGCAGTTCAAGATCTGAGAGAGATTCAGCGCCTTTTTGCTGGAGTTTCTCTCTTGGGCGGTCTGATTTGGGAATGTCGAATATTCGTTTTTTCATAATTATCCGGGTTTTTAATCCAATTTTTCTACTTCCATGCCAAAAGCTTCGGCAACAGCCCGGTAAGTTATTTTTTCTTTATAGATATTGACTCCTTTTGCCAAAGATGGGTCAGCCTTAATTGTGGCTTCCGGTCCCATATTTGCCAGCTTTAGGACATATGGCAGGGTTGCGTTGCTGAGAGCATACGTGCTTGTTCTCGGAACAGCGCCCGGAATATTGGATACACAATAATGAATAACCCCATCAACTAAATAAGTAGGATTTGAGCGCTCCATGCTTCGACGCTGGTTGACACGATTTTTGCCACGGAAGTTTCATATTCTTCATCTGAAAAACCGCTGCCCTCTCCCGCACCTGTTTCGACAAGCACCTGATGCCCTGCCTGAGCAAGCTGACGCACACCTCCAGGTGTAATCCCAACTCGGTATTCATTGTCTTTAATTTCCTTAGATGTTCCAATGATCATCTTAAATCCTCCGTAGACGAAACAGGTCGTCTCATCTTTTTTATTTTAGCCCGATGCTTTTTAGCTTCCACGGCACGTTTTTTTGATGCAAGAGAGAGTTTAGTCTTAATTCGGGTTTTAGGCTTTTCAGATGCTTTGCGGATTAATTTTGTAAGACGATTAATTGCGTTTTTTCGGTTTTGTTTCTGTGATCGAAAACGTTTTGCCTCTATAATAAGAATTCCGTGTTCAGTAATTCTTCTACCAGCAAGGAAAATAAGGCGGTTGCGAACATCATCGGAAAAGGCAGGTGAATTTTTAGCATCAAAACGAAGCTGAACCGCCGTTGCTACTTTATTTACATTCTGCCCGCCCGGGCCGGATGCCCGAATGAAATCAAATTTGATTTCATTTTCTTTAATTGCAATTGTGGGAGTAATGTGGATCATTTTAGAAAATTTATCATCTCAACTGGTTATTCGAAATTTTTTCGACATTATCGTATAAAAAAACTTTCAGGTCAAAGGGTTTTCCAGATAAAAAATATGTTGCTATTGTAAATAAAAGTGTTATTCTAATAGATTGACTGCTTAACGTCATGGTAGGACGTTCCCGTACACAGTATGAGACTCTGCTATTAAATTTCCATCGATCACCAGCTCCTTCCTTGCTCCAGGCAATCCTTATAAAATTGCATTGGCACAACTGGTTAGCGACAAAGATATGTTTATGCTCTGAATAGAAATCATGGAATATGTTTGAAATACGGATTATACAAGATAAGCAGTGTGTTATGATGCAACCGTTCACGGTTTACAGTTGCCGGTTCACGGTTGAAAAAAACAGATTGAAAAAACTGTGAACCAACGACCGTTAACGGCTACAAATACGTAACTTCTCAATAAGTTCCGGCACCAAACGTCATTCCCGTGAAAACGGGAATCCAGAAAATTCGAAAAAGCACTGGATTCCCGCCTTCGCGAGAATGACGATAAAAATTTTTAAAAAATTGCCGTAACTTATTGAGAAGTTACACAAATACAGACTAATACAGTGAAATTATGGATAAGAAATTTATTAGAAACATAGCGATTATAGCTCATGTCGATCATGGCAAAACCACTCTTGTTGACCAGTTGTTTAAGCAGAGCGGCATGTTTCGCGACAACCAGACCATGACCGAACGGCTCATGGACTCCATGGACCTGGAGCGGGAACGCGGCATCACCATAACCTCGAAGAACGGTTCTTTCCGATATCTGGATTACGTGATTAATATCATCGATACTCCCGGCCATGCTGATTTCGGTGGCCAGGTTGAGCGGGTGCTGCGCATGGCGGACGGGTGCCTGCTACTGGTGGATGCCCAGGAAGGCCCCATGCCGCAGACCTATTTTGTGCTGAAAAAGGCCCTGGCTATCCAGCTTCCGGTGCTGGTGGTAATAAACAAGATTGACAAGCCCGCGGCTCGGGCGAACTGGGCCGTGGACCAGGTATTCGATCTATTTGTTAAGCTGGAGGCTCCTGACGAACTGCTCGATTTTCCGGTGGTCTTTGCTTCGGCCAAGGCTGGGTACGCCATCAACGATCCTGACGATCTCATTGACGGCGCATCCATGGTGCCGCTCATTGAAAAAATCATCGCCCATATCCCGCAGCCTGCCGGTGACCCGCAGGCCGTGCTTCAGCTACAGGTGAATACCATTGATTATTCTCCTTATCTGGGCAAGCTCGGCATTGGCAGGGTGGTAAACGGCTCCATGAATATCAATCAAAATATTGCAGTGGCAAAGCGGGACGGCAGCCTTGCTCCGGCCCGCATTACCAAGATATTCCGCTTTGAGGGGGATCAAAAAGTACCGGTTGAGACAGCCTGCGCCGGAGAAATTGTGGCTGTAGCCGGCATGGACGACATCAACGTGGGCGTCACCTTCACCGACCCGGATGATCCCAGACCGCTTCCGATCATTAATATCGATCCTCCCACAGTGTCGATGTATTTCATTCCCAACAATTCTCCCTTTGCCGGCCTTGAGGGCAAATTCGTTACCTCCCGCCATATAGAGGAACGATTGCACAGGGAGACCATGTCTGACGTCGCCATCTGCGTTGAATCGCTGGGAGCTGGCGCCGGCTTCAAGGTTTCAGGTCGTGGGGAGCTGCACCTTTCGATCCTTATCGAAAAAATGCGGCGTGAGGGATACGAGTTTCAGGTAACCCGGCCACAAGTCATCATGAAAGAAGAAAACGGCCAACTGCTGGAACCATATGAGGAATTGACCATTGATGTGGACGAACAATACCAGGGAGCGGTCATAGAAAAGCTGGGCAGACTGAAAGGACAAATGCTGGAGATGAGCCGCCGCAACGAGATAATCAGGCTGGTTTACAAAGTTCCAACCCGTGGCCTTATCGGGTTTCGCAGCGAATTTCTTTCCGATACCAGGGGTATGGGGGTGATGAATTATGTTTTTGCCGGTTACGGCCCCTTTGCCGGAGAGATGTTAAATCGCAGCAATGGCGCACTTGTAGTTAAGGATGCCTGCACCACGGTGGCCTATGCGTTATTCAACCTGCAGGAACGGGGTATGCTCTTTCTTGGTCCAGGAGTCAAGGTTTACAGTGGCCAGATCATAGGTGAACGTTCCCGGACCGGCGACCTGGTGGTGAACCCGGCCAAGGGCAAGCAATTGACCAACATGCGGGCCTCGGGTACGGATGAAAGCGTCACGCTCACCCCGCCGCATCGCCTGAGCCTTGAAGACTGCATTGCCTTTATCAACGATGATGAACTGGTGGAAGTGACCCCGGCCGCCATTCGGCTGCGAAAACGGAACAGTTTAAATGCCGGGGGTAGAGCCTGTCCGTAAAGGGGGGTCAAAAAGCATCGCGATTGCTGCAGATTACAATCCAATATTCAGGACGTAGCCTATCAAGCTAAAAGACTATGAACATCCAACATCGAACGTCCAACGTCGAATTTTGAATAAGGTATTCTGCCAATTTATAAACTGGCGGAGCAAAGCGATTTCATCATTCGATGTTCAAAAAAACGCTTTACTCTGCCGTTCAATATTCTCGCCGGAACGGTCAAACCTTTTAGGGTCGCTCGGGCGGAGCCCGAGGTTTAATCAAGTAATGTGTAGCCTAGTTCATTTGTAAAAAAGGTTGTGTCGGTAATCATCTAACTCTTTCCTGTTGTATCAATTATCGTCCATCCATAAATGCAGTCCGATTATCATATCCCGGCCAATTCAGCCGAATCAGAATAGGGAATAATTGCCCATGCGCCCCTTCTCCGCCAGATTATTTCTCTGTGCGCAGCATCATACACCATTTGTTCTTCAGGGAAAGTCATTGCAATTTTTTTGATAACTCTTTTTTCTTCTTGAGTCAGAGGTTTCACCATTAACCCATCGGCGTTTTTTATTTCGTCAATCAAATCCCGGTAGTTATTAAGCTGCGGGCCATATGGAAGAACGGCATAGGTTGAGCCTGTCATGCTTTCCCCCAAATCCCTGAAAGCAACCATATCCGCATACCACAAGTACTTGGCAGCAAAGAGCATTTTGTCTCTTTTTTTCAAAATTCTTTTTCCAAATACAGACTCAAATTGCCTAAAAACCAGCTTTATCCTTGGAATTGAAAATGTCCGGTTACCGGTATAATTATCACCGAGCATCTGTCCACGCAATTGTTAATCACCGCAATAAAATAAACAGAAAAGGCGGATTTGACAACATTCACCTTACATTCCACACCTTTTTTTGCATACACAGCCCAATTTTTTATTATATGATAACAGTAAGATAAAATAATATTGGTAAAATTTAAGAGAATTAAGCACTAAAGTATAGACAACCCCTCC